>PVMS01110148.1_pt1 | contig 15585 bp, 14 predicted proteins | sample 1853461 | NCBI WGS metagenome assembly PVMS01 (sample SAMN08582032, study PRJNA380276) | Marine sediment metagenome, whole genome shotgun sequencing project. | isolation source: ocean sediment barecode stripped | collected 2017 | reverse complement strand
ATTTCTTGCTTTTGATGCCGACCGTTTCTCGGCCAAAATGGCCACCCCGCCAGCACCATAGCCTTCGTAGCTCACTTCCTCGAGGTTGTAGCCTTCCAGCTCTCCGGTTCCCTTCTTGACGGCCCGTTCGATGTTGTCCTTGGGCACGTTCTCCGATTTAGCTCTGTCGATGGCAAGACGAAGGCGGGGGTTGAAATCGGGATCGCCTCCCCCCAGACGGGCGGCAAGGGTGATTTCCTTGTTGAATCGACTGAAGGCCTTGCCTCGCTTGGCATCCGTAGCCGCTTTCTTGTGTTTGATCGAGTGCCACTTGGAGTGTCCGGACATGTCGAGCTCCGTTTTGAGAGGACTATCTTGCGGAAGCTACGATTTATTTCTTGCTTTTGATGCCGACCGTTTCTCGGCCAACACCGCCAGTTTGAAAATCTCGCGACTCGAAAGCCCTGAGACGCCCCGCAGCAACCGAGCCGTCGGACTCGGGTTCCTTCGGATGATTCGGTGCAGATCCGAAGAAACCCTTCCGGCCAACGCTAAAAACTCATCCGAGTCCTGATTGAGCACTTTGGCTATGCGGACGACCTTGTCCTCAGCCGGCGGAGGGAAAACGTCCCGCTCGATGGGAGCCAGATAAGTAGGGCTCATCCCCACTTTCTTGGCGAGCTGCGCAATACTTATATTTTTTCCCTCTCGCAGCTTCCGAATGGTCCTCCCGAACTTCATCTTTCGCTCCTCCTCAAGACGTGCTGGTTACTACTTTCGGGAGCCCGTTTCGTCGGGCTAAGGCTTCAGCCAACCGGTCAGGGAGGTGTATACGCCATCCTCCACTTGCATGAGACGCACCGAATTGAAGCCCTGATGGTCGTCTTTGCTGAAGGTCACCGGCTGGCCGAGGATGTTATCGGACCAGTTTTCCATCCCCTCGAGCGACACGATGAGTCTCAACCGGATGAGGCTGCGACCGGATCGCCGCAGCCCTTCCACGAGAAGCTCGGCTCGATTCAGGCCCATGAGCGCATAGGTTCCCCAAGGAACGTCGGGAGCGTACTGGGACATGATTTCTCGAGCCCGCACCACTCCGGGCTCATTCGATTCGGGATCGGGCATGTGGGTTGCAACGATCGCGCCTTCCCATAGTTCTCCCGCGCCGTCCAGCATAACCGGATCCGAGAGAAGCCCGCTGCCCAAGTAGTTGGCCCGAATCTCCATGCTACGGAACTTGACTCCCGCATTGATCTTCTCGAACTCCGCGATCAGGGCCTTGGCCGGCCCGGGGAGGGCCCACAGAAACACCGTGTCCAGCACCCCGTCGTAGAGCTTCTTGGCATGAGAGGAAAAGTCGGTTTCACCGACCCTGTAGGGTACTTCCACCTCGAGCTCTTTTTGCAGTCCGCGCATCCCGACACGGACTCCTTCCTGCCCTTCACGTCCGTAGGAGTCGTCTTGGTAGAACAATCCGGCACGCTCCACTTCCAGGTTCTCCACCGCATACCTGGCGAGGATTCGTCCCTCGGTGACGTAAGAAGGGTAGACGGTAAAAATATAGGCACTGACCGGTATGGTCCAGTTGCGCGAGCCTGAGCCGGGGTTGATCCAGGGAACCATTTTTTCCAGGATATAGTCTTTTACGGCGAGACCGTTGGCGGTACCGTTTCCACCTAAAATGGCGAACACTTGGTCCTGTTCAATCAGCTCTTCCACAACACCCGGAGTTCGGGAAGGATCGTAGCCATCGTCTTTGATAATGAGCTTCAACTTGCGTCCGTGAACTCCGCCTTGGTCATTGACCGACTGGAAATAGGCATCCATGGCCTTGGCCATGACAGAAAGCTCCGTGGTCGGTCCCGTCAAAGGGGTCCAGGTGCCAATCACGATTTCCTCGCCTGTGACCCCAACTTCCGGGTCTCCACAGGCGGAAAGGGTGAAAGCCAATGCCACAGCCAGCAAAACAATACGATGTGTCCGTGTGTTCATGGGTAACCTTCCTCAAAAAGCAGCTTTGTTCATCGATACTAGGTAGTGACCGAGGGAGGTGGGTTGTTGCACCCCGGCCAGAACCGTTGCCATTTCAAATGCTATACCTTCCGTTGGACTCGATCCGGGCGAGTCGTTCGGCTGCTCCCTTCGAATAAAGCTATTTATCCTATCACGTCTCGTGTCAATTGGGAGTCTTCAACGCCAAACATCACATGTTATAATCTTTTAATCCGTATTGCCACAATTTAGGGAGAAACCGATATGAGCGATGAGATCGACGTAGAAGACGATGTATTCCTCGAAGAAGGCGTTCTCTACTGCCATTGCGGAAATCCCATCGAGGCCGAAGACGTCTCGAGTTTAATCCAAAACCAGGCCGGTCGCGAGTACGTCACATGCCCAATCTGCGATATGAAATACTTTGCCGATAGCGGCAAATTCAGTATCTAACCCCGGCTCTCAACATCCCGATTCCGAGAGCGCAACCGGCCAAAGCTAACAGCACAAGCTCAGCGAATGCACTCTCGTCCTCTCCAACGCCCTCGTTTCTGTCCCGTTACGCTCGTGGCAATCGGGCAATGGAGAGGCGACTTCGAGAGTCACACTCTCGAAGCCACCTCGCGAGGCAACTTATTTTTTGCCGAGGCTCGATTCGAGCCTTCAGCCTAAAGGAGCCGACTTTCTAGGAACCGAAGCCCCCGAAGCCTCCACCACCGGGCCGGTCCGGACCGTCTTCGTCCGGTTCATCATCAGTGCCCGTGTTATCGCTACCCACCGGCTCTTCCGACTCCGACGGCGAACCCCAGCCGGCATCGGACGTCGGTGTAGGGGTGGGCTCTGGAGCTGTCCCGGGGCTCGGTGGGGTAACGACTTCCGGCTCCACCGGTTCCGGAGGAGGAACTGGTTTCGGCGCGGGCTTCGGAGCCGATTTCTTCTTTGGCGCGGCTCTCTTGGCCTTCTTGGCAACTGTTTTCTTGGCTTTTCTTACGGTCCTTTTTGCCGCCTTTTTCTTCTTGGCAACCTTCTTCTTGGTTGCCTTTTTCGTCCGGGCAACCTTTTTTTGGACGGCCTTTTTCTTTCGAGCCACTTTTTTCTTGGTTACCTTTTTCTTTTTGGCAACCTTTTTCTTTGTCTTCTTGACGGCCTTTCTAGCCTTTTTGACTACTTTTCTCACGGCTTTCTTGGCTTTGCGGGCCACCTTCTTCCTGGCGCTCCCGGCTTTCTTCTTCTTTGCAGTTTTTGTTTTTTTCTTCTTCATTTGAGCTGCCTACCTCCATCAACGACCAAAGTTTCCCCGGTGATGTACTGCCCTGATTTGGTTAGAAACAAAGCCGCTTCGACAACATCGTCGTAGCGACCAAACTCCCCTAATGGAATGTTCCGCTTCAATTTTCGCACCTCCTCTGAGCCCATATCTTTGGGTGTGGTGAGAACTCCGGGCGCAATCGCATTGACCCGAACATCCGGGGCCAAAGCCAGCGCCAAACAACGAGTAGCCATCAGAGATGCAGCTTTCGAAGCACAATAAATCGAGTACCCCTTCCAGGGAACCCGCCCGCCGACCGAGGCGATGTTGACTATAGAGCCGCGCCCTTGTCGCTTCATGCGGCGTGCCGCCTCCTGGCTGGCAAAAAGAGTTGCCTTGAGATTAATCCCAAACACATCATCGAACTGCTTCTCGGTCATCTCGTCAATAGGGGTCCGCTCGAAGATGCCCGCATTGTTAATCAAAACGTCAATTCGTCCGAGAGCCTCTTCGACCTCCTGGGCCGAGATTCGAACTTGATCAACATGCCGGAGGTCCGCTTTTTTGGCCATGCACCGAACGCCGGTTGCTTGCACTTCAGCTAGGGTTTGACCGGCTTCATCCGTGGACTGATTGTAGCAGAAGGCGATATCAGCGCCCTCCCTTGCAAAACCGAGCGCCAGCGCACGACCGAGACCTCTTGCCCCGCCGGTAATCCACACTACCTTACCCTGGAGATCGTTCGTCACTGAAGGATCCTGTTCGGCTAAGCATTTTAGACGCCTTCGCGTTGAAGTGTCAAAGGTGTTTTTAATACAATGCGGGTCTCTTGGAAAGTATAAAATGATCGATCGAATTGCAACCTACGCCCGGTTTGTAAAGATAGAGCATACGCTGTTTTCTTTCCCTCTGCTCTTGAGCGGAGCGCTTCTTGCCACCCACCACTCTTTGACCCTTCGAACCATGGTTTTGATCCTGATTGCGGGCAGTGGGGCCCGAACCGCCGCTTTGGCCGTCAACCGGCTCTTCGATCGGACGATCGATCGAGCCAATCCACGCACCGCAAGCAGAGAGCTTCCCCGGGGAGTGATGAGCGGCGCCGAGGGTTGGCTTGTAACTGCAATAGGTACAAGTGTTTATCTCGTTGCCGCTTATATGATATCGCCACGTTGCCTGGCGCTCTCACCCATCCCGATGGCTGTGTTTGCGCTCTATCCACTCCTCAAACGGTTCACTATGTGGGCCCACCTCGGTGTGGGCCTGGCTCTATCCATGGCTCCTCTTGGGGCATGGTATGCGGTATCCCTCTCGTTTCGAGATATGGGCCCCATTTTGATACTGGCGGCTTTTACTTTCTTCTGGGTCTCCGGTTTTGACATCATCTACTCCACACTCGACGAGGAGCACGATCGCCTCACCGGCCTCTACTCCGTTGCTTCACGACTCGGCAGGCACAAAGCCCTTTCACTGTCCTTGCTTTTCCACTTGGTGGCATTTGGATTCCTGATCCTCCTCTACTGGATGAGACTCGAAGGACTGGCGGCAGGTCTCATGTTGCTGGCCGCAGGCGCCCTGCTCTATCTCGAGCATCGAAAGGCCGAGGACGTCGAGCTGGCTTTCTTCAAAATCAACGCCGTTTTAGGTTTCGTAGTTCTGGCATTGGTCTTCACAGGAGTTACCGCCGGGTAGCTCAGGAGGATTTGACGTGAAATTCTTGGTAGGCATAACCGGCGCATCAGGAGCTATTTACGGGGTCTCTTTTCTTATGCGATGCCCGGGAGAGAAGTACCTGGTCGTCTCCGAGTGGGGAAAGCAGGTCTTGCGAGAGGAAGTCGGAATGGACATCGAAGACCTGGCTCCTTTCGCCAAAAAGATCTTCCCTGACAACGACCTCTCGGCACCGTTTGCTTCAGGATCGAACCGCTACGACGCCCTCGTGGTGATTCCTTGCAGCCTCTCCACCCTGGGGAAGATCGCTGGTGGCATTACCGACACGCTGATCACCCGCGCTGCGCAAGTGGCACTAAAGGAACGTATCCGGGTGGTGCTGGCGGTGCGCGAGACGCCCCTTTCTTCCATCGCCCTCGAGAACGCACTCAAGCTCTCCCGCGAAGGAGTGGTCATCATGCCGATTTCTCCCCCTCACTACAAGCAACCCACCTCCATGGACGACGTAGTTGCAGGTTTCGTCGATAAAGTACTTCCCCTCATGGGCGTTTCGGTCAAAGGCGGCTGGCGATCGGGGGAGCTCGAGTGAGCTTCCTGGACCAGGCGAGCTTCCTGGATTTCCTCGAGCGCCAAGGGGATCTGCGCCGTATCGACGTCGAGGTCGATCCGGTGTACGAAATCACGGAAATCGTATGTCGGGTCGTCCGGCAAGAAGGGCCGGCCCTTGTTTTCGAGCGGGTGAAAGGAAGCTCCTTCCCGCTTGCCGTCAACGTCCTCGGCGCCCGGCGTCGAATAGAGTGGGCCCTCGGCCGCCACCCCGGAGAAGTGGGGCGGGAGTTGGTCGAGCTCGCCGAGGGAATGAATCCACCTAGGCTCTCCGGACTCTACCGGCTGCGAAAGCCGCTTCGACGGGCTCTCGCCATGCGCAAGAAGAAAGTGTCTGGAGCTCCATGCCAGCAGGTCGAGGAGCCACCGGATATGGGCAAGCTCCCGATCTTGAAGTGTTGGCCCGAGGACGGAGGCCGCTTCTTGACACTGGGCCTGGTGATGACCCGAGATCCGGAGACCGGTATAGGAAACGTCGGGATTTATCGAATGCAGGTCTTCGGACCCGACTCCACTGGGATGCATTGGCAAATCATGAAAGGCGGCGGCTATCACTACTTCAAAGCCGAGAAGAGGAATGAACCCCTCGAGGTGGCCGTCGTGGTGGGGACCGATCCCCTCCTGCTGCTGTCCGCGGTTGCGCCTTTGCCGGAAGGATTCGATGAAGTTACTTTTGCCGGGTGGCTTCGAGGAACACCGACCGAGGTCGTCCCCGGTCGCGGTGTCGACCTTCTGGTGCCGGCCCGAGCCGATTTCGTGATCGAGGGCCTGGTTCCCCCGCACCATCGGGAACCGGAAGGTCCATTTGGAGACCACTTCGGTCATTACTCACACCGCTCCCCGTTTCCGGTTTTCCGGGCCCAACGTGTCACCCGGCGCCGCCAGGCGATTTTCACCGCCTCCATTGTCGGCAAACCGCCGCAAGAAGATCGATACATGGGTGAAGCGGTTCAAGCCATGACAGGTCCGTTGCTCAAACTGATACATCCAGAGGTCAAAGACGTTTGCGCCTACTATGAGGCCGGGTTCCACAACTTGCTGGTCGTGTCCGTGGAACAGCGCTTCGAAAAGGAAGCCATGAAGACGGCTTTGGGCCTTGCCGGGATGGGGCAGCTCGCCCTCACCAAAGTCATGGTGCTGGTCAGCGGCGGCGTGGACGTTGCCCGTTTCGAAGCTGTTTTGGAAGCGGTGCGGGGATACTTCGATCCGGCGGAGGACTTTCTCCTGCTGCCCGGCGTACCACTCGACACCCTTGATTTCACCAGTTTCAAGCTCAACCTGGGAAGCAAGATGATCTTGGACGCCACTGAAAAAGGTAGCGGACCACCTCCGCGTCCCCCGGCGGGGGTTGACTTGAAAGGGCTCGATCCTCGCATTACCGCCGGCCGCGTTCTCGGGGATGTCATGGTTGTGGTTCAAGTTAACGGTGAAGGAAGGCCGATCGTGGAGAAGCTGGTGGCGGAGAAGACCCTCGAGCCCTACAAGATCCTTGCCGCAGTGAGCCAGGACATCGATCTCAACGACCGCGAACAGCTACTCTGGGGAGTTTTTACCCGGTTCGACGCCGCGCGAGACGTGGTCTTCACCCACTCCAGCCTACGGGGTGCTTGGCCGGTCCACCGGGGCCGGCTCGGCATCGACGCTACTTTCAAGCCCGGCTACCCGAATGCGATTGTCATGGATCCGGATATAGTGGAGCGGGTCACCCGGCGCTGGGGAGAGTACGGGATTGAATAGTCTCACCGCAGAGGCGCAAAGGTCGCGGAGGAAGCGCTGAGAACTCTGCGTCCTCTGCGCCTCTGCGGTGAACTGCTCCGCCGGGTCTTTACGTTGAACTTTCTTTGTGACTAAAGTAGTGGGGATGATTGATCCCGTGCGAGTAGACAACATTACGTTTCGAGACCAGGCGCTCATCCCGATATGGGAGAAACTCCTCGCCGGTAAGAGGCTCGACCGAAGTAACGGCCTCACCGTCCTCAACACCTGGGACATGACCGCCCTCGGGAAGATGGCCGATCACGTCAAACGCAGCAAGAGCGGGGACCATGTCTACTTCGTCATGAACCGGCAAATCAATCCGACCAACGTTTGCGTCCTCGACTGCCGGTTTTGTGACTTTGCGGTCAAGGTGCGAGACCCGAACGGCTACGAGATGACCATTGACGAGATTCTCGGCCGTTTGAGCGCCGAGCTCTCCGAGGTGCATATCGTAGGCGGCATGCACCCCCACTGGTCTTTCGAGAAGTACTTGAACATCATCAAGGCCATCCATGACGCCTTTCCAAGCATTCAAATCAAAGCCTGGACGGCGGTGGAAATAGACTGGTTTGCCCGCATCGAGAAAACTTCCATCGAAGACGTGCTCACCCGGTTACGCGAGGCGGGACTCACTTCCCTTCCCGGAGGAGGAGCCGAAGTCTTTTCAGCCAGAATTCGGGAAGCCCTCTTCGAGCACAAGATCGGTGAGCAGCGGTGGTTCGAAGTGCACCGAATCGCCCACCGCATGGGTATTCCCTCGAACGCCACCCTCCTCTACGGACATATCGAAACCTACGAAGAGCGGGTCGATCACCTTTTGAAACTTCGGGAGGTCGAGGAGGAAGATCCAGGCTTCCTCTCCTTCATTCCTTTGGCCTTCCAGCCCGGCAACACGGGAATCGTCGAACGGCAAGCTTCGTCCATCGAAGATTTGCGCACCGTGGCCTGTGCCCGTTTGCTCCTCGACAATGTGGCACACATCAAATCTTACTGGGTTATGCTCGGTGAGGAGACCGCGTCGATGGCCTTGAACTTCGGAGCGAATGATCTCGACGGCACGATCGGTGAGGAAAAGATCGCCCACGCGGCACTCGCCGGAAGCCCGGTTGGTCTGGCCCGAGACCGTCTGGTGGATATGATCACCGAGGCAGGTAAAGTCCCCGTCGAACGTGACGCGCTCTACAACGTGCTCGAGATCCACTCCCGGACGGAGAACTGATCACCGGCGATGAAGCTTCTCATCGGAAAAATCCCTTTTCTCAACTCAGAACCCTTCTACCCGCTACTCGGAGAGCACAACATGGTGTCCATGCCGCCTCATGAGCTGGGACGCCTTGCCGAGCGGGGAGAGATCGACGCCGGCATCATGGCGACGGCGGATTACCTCCGCGCCCGGGAACACTATGAGCCCATCGGCAACCTTGGGATCGCCAACCGGGAAGAGGTGAGGAGCATCCTTCTGTTCAGCAGGACTCCCCTGGAGGCTTTGGCCGACACGCGAATCGGCATTAGCGAGCAAACTTCCACCTCGGTGCGCTTGCTGCGCCTACTGCTCGAGGTGCGATACGGAGTCAAACCGCGAGTGTACGAACGGGGAGTCCGAGAACAGGCCGACGCTTTTCTGGTCATCGGAAACGAAGCACTGCGTCGGGCCCACACGAAGCCAACCGGTTTCGAGCACCGCTACGATCTGGCTTCGCAATGGTGGATGTGGAAGAAGCTTCCTTTCGTCTTCGCGCTCTGGGTGATTCGCCGTTCCTTACCGGATCCAACCAAAACGGAGTTTGCCGAGCTCTTGCAACGTTCCTTTTCCAAGGGAATGAACGAGCTCGATGAAGTTGCCAACCGGCACGCCGGGGAGCTCGGCACACCGGCGGAGCTGGTTTCTTATCTCAAAAACTTCAAATACCGCCTGGGTGAAGACGAAATGCGAGGGCTCAACGAGTTCAAACGCTTGGCTGTGCAAAACGGCCTCCTCGAGCCCATGTGAGGATCGACATGAAAGCTCATATCCACTTCGAATCTTTGGCGGAAAAACTCCGCGCCAGACAGCGTTTGACGAAAGAGGAGGGGATCTACCTATTGAGCGAGGCGCCGTTGCTCGACTTGGGGCAGCTGGCGATGGAAGTTAGAAGCCGGCTCAATCCCGAGCCGGTGGTGACCTTCGTCATCGACACCAACCCCAACTACACCAACGTCTGCGACGTCGACTGTGTTTTCTGCGCCTTTTATCGTCCCCCTGGACATGAGGAAGCTTACACCCATTCGACCGATGAGATACTGGAGAAGATTGGACGTGCCGTTGAGCTCGGCGCCACCACCGTTCTCATGCAAGGGGGGGTGAGCCCCGAGCTGCCTTTGGACTACTACCTCGACATGGTGCAGGCGGTTCGAGATCGTTACCCCCAGGTGACTCCTCATTTCTGGTCCGCTCCCGAAATCCAGGGCATGGCGAAAATCTCCGGACTCTCCCTTCGAGAAGTACTCATCCGGCTCAAGGAGGTGGGACAGACCACCATCCCCGGCGGCGGTGCCGAGATCCTGTCCGATAGGGTTCGACGAAAGATCTCCCACAAAAAGGGAGGGGCCGAAGCTTGGCTGGAAGTTCACCGCGAGGCGCATGCTTTGGGATTTCGCACCACCGCCACGATGATGTACGGTCACCTAGAGCGCGACGAAGACATCATCGAGCACCTGGAAGCGGTTCGTGAGATTCAAGACTTCCACCGCGGCTTTACAGCTTTCGTGCCTTGGAGCTTCAAGCCCGGCAATACCCCCCTCATCAAAAAGCTCCCGAAGCATGCTGGCCCGAACCGATATTTGAGGATCTTGGCTGTCTCCCGCCTGTACCTCGACAACTTCGAGCACATCCAAGCCTCGTGGTTCTCTGAAGGAAAAAAAGCCGGGCAAGTGGCGCTTCACTGGGGAGCGGATGATTTCGGTGGGACTCTCTTCGAGGAGAACGTTCACGCCTGCACAGGATTCATCAACAAGACGTCGACCGAGGAGATCCAAACGCTCATTCGTGAGGCCGGATTCCGCCCGGCACAAAGGACGACGCTTTACGAGATGGTTCGAGGCTCCGCAGTGTAGACTATGAGTTGGTGAAAGGAGCGGTCGAATGTCTAGTTCCGATCTTGTGAAGAGCGCAGCGAAAGTCGTCATCATCGGCGGCGGCGTTGCCGGGTGCAGCTTGCTCTACCACTTGTCGAAGCTCGGGCTCAGCGACGCTATCCTCGTCGAGAAAAACGAACTGACCAGCGGCTCGACTTGGCATGCCGCGGGGCTCTGCACCCAGTTCAACGCGAGCTTCAACATGATGAAGCTTCTCCAATACAGCGTCGAGCTCTATCAAACGCTCGAAACGGAGACCGGGCAAGCGGTCGATTTTCACCGTTGTGGTAGCCTGCGGCTCGCCTCCTCCGAGGATCGTCTCGACGAGTTTCGGCATCGCAAAGGCATTGCAGACACGTTGGGCGTCCCGTTCGAGATCGTCTCGCCTGAGAGGGCGTCCGAGCTCTTCCCGCTCCTCGATCTCGACGGCATTCTCGGCGCCGCCTATATCCCGTCGGACGGTCATCTCGATCCGACCGGCGTGACCCAGGCATTCGCGAAAGGCGCTCGATCGCGCGGCGCCGAGATCGTACGCCACGCGGTGGTCACCGGTATCGAGCGCTCGGACGGCGCCTGGCTCGTCCAGACGTCGAAGGGGGACATCCGCGCGGAGATCGTTGTCAATGCCGCCGGCCAGTGGGCGCGCTCCCTTGGTCAACTAGTCGGGATCGACCTCCCTATCGTTCCGCTCGAGCACCATTTTCTCATCACCGAAGCCGTCGATGCCGTTCGTGAAATGGATTTCGAGCTTCCTGTGCTTCGAGACAGTGACGCGTCGTTCTATGTACGCCGCGAGTTGGATTCGCTTCTCGTCGGTCCCTTCGAACCGCACACGAAGCCCTGGGGACTCGATGGCATTCCCGACGACTTCCATAGCCGTTTGCTGGAACCGTCTCTCGATCGGCTCGAAGGTGTGCTCGAAGCGGCCGCGAAACGCGTGCCGCTATTTGCCGATGCAGGTATCAAGACCATTGTGAACGGGCCCGACGGCTACACGCCCGACGGGCGTTGTTTGATGGGGCCGGTGCCGGGACTGCCCAATTTTCATGTCCTCGCGGGGTTCAGCATTTTCGGGATCGTGTTCGGAGGCGGCGCCGGAAAATATGCAGCCGAGTGGATCGTGGACGGGCAGCCGAGCGACAACATGTGGGAAGTAGACGTCCGCCGCTTCGGTGACTATGCGCGCTCGACGCACTACGTGGCCGAGCGCGCCGTCGACGTCTACGGGCACGAATATGCGATCCACTATCCGGAGCTAGAGCGTCCCGCCGGACGCCCACTCAAGACCGGACCTCTCTACGACCGACTCCTTGCGAAAGGCGCCGTTTACGGGGCGCGGTTCGGTTGGGAGAGGCCTTTATGGTTCGCACCGGACGGCGACGCGCGGGACGTCTACTCGTTTCGGCGTGGCAACTGGCACGGCGCCGTTGTCGAGGAATGCCGAGCCGTGCGCGAGCGGGTCGGTGTGCTCGACCAGACGAGTTTCGCAAAGTACGAAGTCTCCGGACTCGGCGCCACCGCATTTCTCGACCACCTGTGCGCGAACAAGCTCCCTAAATCGCGAGGGCGCATGGCGCTCACGCAAATGTGCACGCCGAAGGGCGGTATCGAATGCGACCTCACCGTGACGAAGCTCGGAGACGATCACTACTACATCATCTCCGCCGCCGGTACCGAGAACCATGACCTCGCCTGGATCGAGCGTCACCTGCCGGAGGACGGCTCGGTTCGGCTCGACAACGTCACCGGGCGCTACGGTGTTCTGACCATTGCCGGTCCACGCTCGCGCGATCTATTGCAGGCGCTGACCACTTCTGATTGTTCGAACGCGGCCTTTCGCTTCTTCCGGTGCCGAGAGCTGGGCATCGGCATGGCGCCCGTGCGAGCGCTTCGGGTGTCTTACGTGGGCGAGCTGGGATACGAGCTCCATCACCCGTTGGAGTACCAAAGGCATCTCTACGACTTGTTGATGGCCGAGGGCCGGCAATCCGAGACCGTGGATTTCGGCTACCGCGCGCTCGACGCGATGCGGCTCGAGAAAGCCTATCGACTTTGGGGCGTCGATATCTCCGCGGATTACACGCCCATCGAGGCGGGGCTCGATCGCTTCGTGAATTTCGACAAAGGCGACTTCATCGGCCGAGACGCCCTTCTGAGACAGCGAGAGCAGGGCGCGGCAAAAGGCCTGGCGTGTCTCGTGATAGACGCCGAAGACTGCGATGCCCACGGATACGAGCCCGTGCGCGCGGGACGAGAGATCATCGGTTACGTCGCGGCCGGGGGATACGGTCCCGTGGTCGAGAAGTCGATAGCGCTCGCCTACCTCCCGACGGAGTTTCTGGTGCCCGGCACCGAGCTCTCAGTCGAGTTAGTGGGGAAAGAGCTCGAGGCGACGGTCGTCGAGCAGCCTCTATACGACCCGGACAACGAGAAGCTACTCAGCTGACGGCGAGCTCACAACGCTAGCTGCTCGTGCACCGCGCGATGCGCTTCCCGGAACGCGCCTTGGGTCCACGGCGAGCCGGACGCGTCCGCGCCCGCGAAAGAGATGCGTCCTATGCGCTCGCGGCCTCGATAACGATGCGGCGATTCGACGTCCGGATGGGGAAACACGATATAGCCATGGCCCCAGCGGTTCACCGTGATGGCTTTGATGTCCTTTGCGGCCTCGAATCCCCACGGTCCGAGCACGTGCTCGAGCTCCGTGCGGATCTCACGCTCGAGCTCTTCGAATGGCTTTTGTTCTAGATCATAGCGATTGAGCTCCAGCTGCTCGTCGATCGGAAGGCCCGGTTTGCGAAGATACCGGAACATCGTGAGCACCGTGGGTTGGTCGGGGCGGTGCGCGGGTTGATAGGCACCGACATGGAGTGGATCGAGGACGTGCATCCACGTCTGGTAACGGCCCGGCGTGTACATCTCGAAGGCTCCCACCTTCGCAATAGGCTCCCACTGTTCGAGCAGCACGTTGATATAGAGCGCGGAGCAGTAGCCATAGCCTTCGAGCGCTTCGCGCTGGTTCCCGGAGAGCTCGGGGATGATGTGTTTAGCGACCATGCCCCACGCCGCCATCACGACGTTCTTGGATGTGACGGAACGGATTTCGCCGTCGGGTGTCGCGTAGTGAACGACAACGCGGTTGCCACCACCGAGATGCTCGACGCGCACGACCGTCGAGCGCAGACGCAACCGGACGTCTCCATCAGCGGTGTCCAGACGGTTGTAGCGGACATCGCCGTTGAACACACCCTCCATCGAGTCTTCGCCCGTGATGGCGTCCGGGATAATCTTCTTGACGAGCTGACGGGCGACGCTGCGATTGCCGTCGGGGAATCGGTGGATGGGCCGATAGCTGTAGCGGAGCATTCCCTCGTCGTCATAGAATCCGTCGCCACCGACGCCAAAAAAGCCCGGCCCGATTTCGTAGCCGTAGGCTGCAGGAAGTGCATCACATCCCAAGCCTGCGAGATCGGTGGCATAGAGATTCGACATCAATACGGCCGCATCACCGAGACTCATCTTGTCTCGGATGTAACTCTCCCACGTCATCGATGCCATGGCTTGTTCCGGGTCGGTTTCGTCGGCGAGATAGTTTTTCCGGGTCGTGTAGAGCGTCATGAGCTCCGCTCGCACGGCGTCGGGAAGCGGCGTTTTCGCGAAGAACCGATCCCACTCGAGGTCGTGGAAACCCGACACGAATTGCTTCTTGCGGACTCCCGGAAACACTTCGGGGTCGAAGAAACAAGTCGACGCGAGCCCGAAGCGCTCACGATAGTCGGGGTCTCGGAATCCGATGAGGCGTTCGGGCTCGATACCGAGATCATCTAGTATCTCCCTCGCCTCCGGAGGGGAGTTCTCGGGTGCCTCGAGATCGTAGGTCCCGCCATTGACGATGAGCTTCGTATCGTTCCACTTGAACGTGTTGCGTCGCGCGTGACCGCCGAAATCGTCGTTGTTCTCCAGAAGCAGAATGCGCGCGTGGCCACCCCGCTCTTTCTTGTAGACGTGTGCCGCGGCGAGTCCCGCGAGTCCGGCGCCGACAACGATGAGATCGTAGGCTTCGCCCGTATCCACGACGTGGCTGGGTAGCTCATGAAAGACGTCGTCACGCACGCGGTGCCCCCGGCTCGTGGAGGCTTCGTCCTGTCCTTGAAATCCTGATGGCGGTATCGACGGCGATTGACCGCGGGCCCAGCTAGGTGCGGCGAGCGCTAGGGCCGTCCCTTGAAGGAAATCTCGGCGGGTGATGTTGCGGAACATGCCGAGCCGCTCATCGTCGTCGTTTCGCTTCACCAAACCGAATTCTCCTTAGAACCGAGTATGTCTGCACTCTTATACACCATTTCGCTCGTCTTGCTCAGGTTCGCATGCCCAGGACAACACGAGGTCGCCGCTGACCTCAAGGCGATGGGGTTCGACGGCTCGACCTGGTGAACCGCGCGAACAATCATCTGTTCGACTCCGAGGCTGAGGGAATGTTCTCCACCAACGCGCTCCTGGATGAGGCAGGGATCGTCCACGCCGGGGCGGGGCGGAACCTCGATGAGGCAGCGGCATCGGTGTTCCTGGAGGTGCCTCAAGGCCGCGTGGCGCTCGTTGGGATAAGCATCTTACGAGGTTGTTCGATAACGTCTCAACGGATCACTTTCGCCAGTTTCAAGACGTCCGCCGAAAGCGTATGTCCCTCCGTCTTCAACCTTTGAAGGTTGACGACGATCTGCGGCCGCTCGTTTGCCTCGTCGATACTGATGGAAACGTGCCCTTGCTCGGCCAAAGCGCTCTCTCAGGTTGTTTTGTTCATATCTGGAAAACAAGTTGGGTTCCAGTTAGGCCGAAAGGCCAAGATGATAGCCGACTCTGTAGCCAATTCCCTGCACCCATATGAACGCACGTGGGTGTTGTCCCCCCGGTTCGGCTCGTATTGACAACGCTGCATAAAAAGCCCATACCGCCCCTGCTCATTCTCAGGCCTACCTCAGCGCCAAGCCTTCAACAACCCGTTACTTTGGCACCGCGATTGCACTAAAAAAGGATCAAAACCAAGGAGGTAATCCATGCGCCAAGCCATCGCCGTTGCGATCCCGAGTCTATCGGTGGCCCTTTTTCTTTGTGGCTGCGAAACCTCTTGCTCCTTTTCGACGGCGACGCTCGCCGAAGCACAAACCGCTATAGCCATTCACCCCGAAACCCAAGTCCCCACCGAGCCGGCGAGAACGTTT
>PVMS01009107.1_pt1 | contig 15587 bp, 14 predicted proteins | sample 1853461 | NCBI WGS metagenome assembly PVMS01 (sample SAMN08582032, study PRJNA380276) | Marine sediment metagenome, whole genome shotgun sequencing project. | isolation source: ocean sediment barecode stripped | collected 2017 | reverse complement strand
TCTGTAACTGCGCGCGAAGCCATACGTGGGCAACACATGGTTGGTGCCGCTGCAATAGTCGCCCAGTGATTCCGGCGTCCACGGTCCCAGAAAAAACAGACCCAGCATTTATAATATTATCAATATATTGCCGTGGTTTATTAATCTGAAGTATTAAATGTTCAGGCGCGTACTCGTTGGCCACGGCAATCGCTTGCGCGACATCAGTGACGAGGAACACGGCAGCGTGGGCAAGTGATTTCCCGATAATTTCTCGGCGACTCAGGTCTGGCAGCGCCAGGTTAATTTCGCGCTGAATCGATTCGGCCAGTGCGGCATCCGTGCAAACCAGTATCGATTGCGAGTCGGGACCGTGTTCGGCCTGAGATAAAAGATCCAGCGCCACAAAACGCGGATCGGCCGACTCGTCGGCGATTACCATGACTTCCGAGGGACCGGCCGGCATGTCGAGCGCAGCACCATCGACATCAGCAGCGACAGATTTTTTCGCGGCCGTGACCCATGCATTGCCCGGGCCAAATATTTTATCAACCTTGGGGACTGTTTCGGTTCCGTAGGCAAGTGCCGCAATAGCCTGTGCGCCACCAATTTTATAAATCTCAGTCACCCCGCAGGCCCGCGCGGCAACAACGACCGCAGGATCAGCCCGCCCGTCAGCGCGTGGCGGGGTACACATCACGCGTGTCGGGCAGCCTGCAATTCCGGCAGGAACGGCCAGCATAATGGCTGTCGAGGGCAGCGGGGCGCTCCCTGCGGGCACATAGAGACCCACCGCCCCGACGGGACGGGTGAGCCGTTCGCAGACAACACCGGGCGAGGTTTCCACGCGCACCGGGCTGGTGATCTGTGCTTCATGGAAGCACGATACGTTGGCTGCAGCCGTCATGATTGCCTGGCGAGCTTCCGCTGAAAATTCTGCTTCGGCGCGATCCGCTTCTTCTTCGCTGACCCGAAATTGACCCAGATCAACGCCGTCGAGCTCCAGCGTCAGTTGGCGTATTGCTTTGTCGCCATCCTGACGCACTCGGCGAATCAGTTCGGCCACGCGCGCGGTGATCTCTGCATCAACGCGCAAAGCGGGCCGCATCAGGGCATTCTTGCGGGATTGCGGGTCCAGCTGTTCCCACACGAAGGTGTTCAGCTTGATCGTCATGCCAGCATTTTCTCGACCGGCATGACAAGAATTGAACTCGCACCGGCGCTTTTCAGGTTTTCCAGGGTTTCCCAGAATACATTTTCACGGCACACGACATGAATCGCGACTTTGTCATCGCAGCCTTCGAGCGGCAGAATCGTCGGCGATTCTGCCCCGGGCAGCAGCGAGGTGATCTCATCAAGAGCGGATTTAGGTGCATGCATCATGACGTACTTGCTTTCCTTCACTTGCATGACGCCTTCGATGCGCTGTAACAGTCGGTTGACCCATTCGGTTTTGGCTTTGGGTATCGCGACGGGGGTTTGCAGCAACATCGACTGGCTTTCGAGAATGGATTCGCCTTCACGAATCTTGTTTGCGGCCATGGTGGTGCCGGTTGATACGAGATCGCAAATGACATCCGCGCGGCCGAGCTTTGGTGCGATCTCAACAGCGCCGGAAAATTCAACAACCTGGGCATCGATATTCCGGGCGGCCAGATAGGCAGCAACGATGCGCGGGTAGCTTGTTGCAATCCGCTGGTTCTGAAGATCCTTGACGGAGTTGATCAGACCGTCTTCCGGGTAGCCGAACGACAGCCTGCAATGTCCATAATCCAGTTTCCGGACAATTGTGAACGGATCGCTGGTGCCTTCATCGAGAAACTGCAGACGTTTTTCCTCGGTGACATTCAAACCGACGATACCCAGGTCACAGACATCATCGCGGACGAGGGCGGGTATGTCATCGTCTCTCACCAGCAGAATATCCACAGGCATGTTTTCGCCATAAGCGATCAGCTGATCGCGACCACGGGTGTATTTCAGACCGCAGCGCTGCAACAGGTCCAGTGAGTGGTCCGTCAGGCGCCCTGATTTTTGTATGGCGACTTTTATCCGTGTTTGTTTATCAATCATTTTAGTGTGTTCTTTTGTCAGAGTGTTGGTGGATCAAGGCCTGATGCGTTTCAGAACCTTTTTATAACCGCCGGCGCCATCCGTCAGAAACCGGGCGACCCGGCCGATGGTCGTGATGCTGACACCCGTGTGCTCGTGGATCACGCGATAAGTCAGACCGTCAGCCAGCAATTCTGCAACTGCCCAGCGATCTTTCAGAGCCTGCAATTCAGCCGGTGTACACAAGTCCTGAAAAAAAGCGCGGCACTCGGGAACCGATTCAAGCATCAGCACGGCGCTGAATAACTCGTCCTCAGCGGCGGCTTCCTCAGTCTGGTTTAAAACGCGATGGTCTTTCATGGGTCGGTTGACGTAGTAATGTATTAATGTATTAGTACGCTATCTTATCCGGATTTCAGACTCTGTCAAGTAACCCGTTCTTGACGGGGCCGGGGCGCGGCCCCTAAACTCCGCGCGCTCATCAAGACCGGCTGAGGGGAAGGCCCGCGGCCTCCTGGGCAACCGCCAGGCTGCAAGCCTGAAATGGGGCCAGTTCCTGCGCAGCGCCGACAGGCGGGGTGACCGCCAGATGAGGGGGGATAACTTCATGAAAAAGCCTACATCGCCACAGACCCGGGCCGTTCGGGCCGCACTGGAGACTGATGAGCAGTACGGGGCAGTTATTCCGCCGCTCTACCTGACATCCAACTTTACGTTTGCAGGCTTTGGCGAACCACGCACTTATGATTACACGCGGACCGGAAATCCGACCCGCGACGCGTTGGCGCAGACTCTGGCTGAGCTGGAGGGCGGCGTGGGCGCCACGATTACAGCGACCGGAATGGGCGCGATCACGCTTGCTTGCCAGATGCTTAATCCGGGTGATCTGGTCATCGGCCCGAATGATTGTTACGGCGGCACATTCCGGCTGTTCAACTGGCTGGCCAAACGGGGTCTGTTCCGGGTGAAGCTGGTGGATCAGACCAACCTTGATGACGTTGCAGCCGCGGTTGCTGAAAAACCGAAAATGCTATGGGTCGAGAGCCCAACCAATCCACTGCTGCGTATCGCCGATCTGGCCGGGCTCAGAGAGCTGGCTGATCGCTGTAGCGCATTGATGGCGGTCGATAACACGTTCCTTTCACCCGCGTTGCAGCGGCCGATCGAATTCGGCGCAGATCTCGTCGTACATTCGACCACGAAATACCTCAACGGTCACAGTGACATCGTTGGCGGTGCTGTGATTGCGGCGACTGATCAATTGCATGAGCAGATGCAGATCTGGGCGAATGCACTCGGGCTGACGGGCGCACCGTTCGACAGCTTTCTGACCTTGCGCGGTGTGCGCACGCTGCACGTGCGCATTAAGCAGCATCAGTCAAATGCTCAGGCCATCGCTGAAATGCTTCGTGATCACGATGCCGTATCGCGTGTCTACTATCCTGGTTTGGCTGAGCATCCGGGGCATGAACTGGCGCGCCGGCAACAAAGCGGATTCGGCGGTATGCTGAGTTTCGATCTTGCCGGAGGAGAACCGGCTGCGAAGGCGTTTCTTGAAAACGTGGATTTGTTCTCTCTGGCCGAATCACTCGGTGGCGTTGAAAGTCTTGCGTGTCATCCGGCCAGCATGACGCATGCGACATTCGATGCCGAAAGTCTTGCCGCGGCAGGAATTTCTGCGGGTCTTGTCCGTCTGTCCGTCGGTATCGAGTCGAGCGAAGATTTGCTTGCGGATGTCAGCCAAGGGCTTGATGCTGCTGCCGCGGTGTCGTGACGGGCGAAGGTTGCGGCCTGATCTTTAAGCTTTTTAATAACCGGCTTTGAGCGCAGCCAGAATCGAGTCACACATCGCAGTCGTTCCGACAGACTGCTCACCGCTGCCGATCAGATCAGCTGTGCGGTTGCCGTTTTCCAGCGCGGTGAAAACTGCGGCCTCCAGGCGCTGTGCTGCTTCGCTCAGGCCAAGCGAGTAATGCAGCATTAACGCAACACTGAGGATTGTTCCGCAGGGATTGGCAATACCTTTGCCGGCGATGTCGGGCGCGGAACCGTGAATCGGTTCGTAAAGGCCGCGGCGGTCGTCATTGAGTGAAGCCGACGGCAACATGCCCAGGGAACCACAAAGCATGGACGCCTCATCGGTCAGGATGTCACCGAACATGTTCTCGGTGACCAGCACGTCGAAATCGGATGGTCGCGTTAAAAGATGCATTGCTGCTGCATCAACGAGCAGGGTTTCCAGTTGCAGATCCTGAAACTCTTCTGCGAACAGCGTGTCTGTGACACTGCGCCAAAGACGCGATGTCTCGAGGACATTCGCCTTGTCGATTGAGGTGACCTTGCCGCGACGTTCACGAGCGAAGCCGGCGGCCATGCGCACGACGCGCTCAATCTCGCTCCGATCGTACCGGCAGACATCCATAGCCGAGTTTTCGCTGCGTTCCTTATCGCCGAAATAAATACCACCGGTGAGTTCGCGGACGACAAGAATATCGACGCCGTGCAAAATTTCTGCTTTTAGCGGAGAAGCCGGGTAGAGCACCGGGTGGGTTTTAACCGGCCGCAAATTTGCGTAAACATTCATTGCCGCCCTTAAGTCGAGCAACCCCTGCTCAGGACGGACTTCTGCGTTCGGGTCGCTCCATTTCGGCCCGCCAACAGCGCCTAACAGTGCCGCATCTGCGTCTTTGCACAGGGCCCGGGTTTCCGGGGGGAACGCCGCACCCGTAGCGTCGATCGCCGCACCGCCGATCAGCGCTTCGGTCAGGGTAAATTTATGACCGCCGGCTTTAGCGACAGAGTCAAGCACGCGGGTTGCTTCGCGCATGATTTCCGGGCCGATGCCATCACCCGGCAGAACCGCTATTAAGGCTTCCACGTTCTGCTTTTCTCAAATTCGGAGATTTGTTTGTCGTGCTCGAGAAGATACCCCAGTTGATCGACTCCGTGTAACAGGCAGTGACGTGCAAAGCCATCCAGCTCGAAACCCACGCGTCGCCCGTCCGGAAGTTCGAGCCAGGTCTCTTCGACATTGATCACCACGTCCGCGCCGGGGTTATCCAATAGCCAGCTGTGAATGTCTTTGTCTACAACAACGGGAACCAGCCCGTTTTTCAGTGCATTGTTGCGGAAGATATCGGCGATTTGCGTGCTGATAACGGCGCGAAATCCGAAGTCGATCAGGCCCCACGGGGCGTGTTCGCGCGAGGAACCGCAGCCGAAATTATGTCCGGCAACCAACACCTTGGAATCAGCGGCATCGGGGTGATGAAGTGGAAATTCCGGTATCCGCTCGCCTTTCTCGTCGTATCGCCAGCTTGCAAAAATTGCGTCGCCGAGGCTTTCCCTGGTGGTTGTGGTCAGATACTTCGCCGGAATGATTTGGTCCGTGTCGATATCCTTATTGGGCAGCACGACGGTCTTCGATGCTATTTTGTGAAGTTTTTCCATTTGTTATTGCCTTAGGCAGAATTCGATGAGAGCGTGCGCGGGTCGGCGACGGTACCGGCGAGCGCCGATGCGACAGCGGTTTCCGGGCTTGCCAGTATGGTGCGTCCGCCGGGGCCTTGCCGCCCCTCGAAGTTACGGTTACTGGTACTGACACAAAGTTTTCCGGCCGGCACAACATCGCCGTTCATGCCCAGACACATGGAGCACCCGGACTCGCGCCATTCCGCGCCCGCCGCCTTGAAAATTTCATCCAGTCCCTCGGCTTCAGCCTGCTTCTTGATTGACTGCGAGCCGGGTACCACGAGCATGCGAACAGAGTCGGCCACTTTACGGCCTTTGAGCAATGCGGCCGTAGTACGCATGTCAGTCATACGGGAGTTCGTACAGCTGCCAATAAAAACCAGGTCCACGGGGGTTCCGATCATCGGCTGGCCTGGTTGCAGACCCATGTAATCGAGCGCTTTGCGAAAACTCAGATCACCGGTATCCGGAGGTACGTTTGCCGTGATCGGCACAACCATGCCCGGGTTGGTTCCAAACGTGACCATCGGGGTCAGTTTCGATGCGTCGATACTGGTTTCCCTGTCGAAGCGGGCGTCGCCATCAGACGGCAGCGTTCGCCATCGGGCGACCGCTTCATCCCAGGCAGCACCGCTCGGTGCATCAGGCCGGCCATGGAGGAATTCAAACGTGACGTCATCGGGCGCCATCATGCCGACCCGGGCGCCGCCTTCAATGGTCATGTTGCAGATGGTCATGCGTTGTTCCATGTTCAGCATGCTGATTGTGCTGCCGCGAAACTCAACGACATGACCTGTGCCGCCATCAACGCCGATCTGGCCGATAATCGCCAGAATAATGTCCTTGGCCGAGACGCCCGCTGGTAATTTGCCGTCAACATTGATGGCCATGCTTTTGGGTTTTCTCTGCAACAGGCACTGCGTGGCCAGGACATGGCCGACCTCCGTGCTGCCGATGCCGAATCCCATTGCGCCGAACGCTCCGTGGGTGGCCGAATGGCTGTCTCCGCAGACTATCGTTTTGCCGGGTTGAGTGGCGCCCAGCTCAGGGCCGATGACATGAACGATGCCCCGGTAGTCACTGTCGAAGCCGTGCAGGTTTATGCCGAACTCGCGGCAGTTTTCCACCATGGCGCGTATCTGGGCAGCCTGGGGAGGTTCGCAAACGACATCGAGGTCTTTCAGGCTCGATATGGGTACCGTTGGTGTGGAGTGATCCATGGTCGCCAGCGTGAGATCCGGTCGACGTACCGGCAGCCCCCGTTCGCGTAACAGATCAAATGCCTGCGGCGTTGTGACTTCGTGGATCAGGTGGAGATCGATGTAAAAGACCGCAGGGGTGTCGACGGTTTCGGGAATGACCACATGGTCTTCCCATACTTTATCAAATAACGATTTGCCGCTCATCCTGAGCCTCCAAAAATGGTCGTACTGAATAATGAACAGGGCGCGTGACGCGCTGCTGAATCGGCCCGCTAACCGGATGTCGCAATATTATCCTGCTGGCCGGGCTGTTCGACAGAATCGAGCCAGTTCCACTTGTCCACGGTATTGCCGTTGAACAGTCCGAAAAAACTATCCTGCAGCTGCCGGGTAATCTTGCCGCGTTTGCCGTCGCCGATCTTGATGTGGTCCACCGAACGAACCGGCGTGATCTCTGCCGCGGTACCGGTCAGAAAAATTTCATCGGCAATATAAAGCATTTCCCGCAGAATGCCCTGCTGAACAATTTCCAGGCCAAGCTCTGCGGCAAGGGTGATGACACTGTCACGCGTAATACCCGTCAGGATTGATGCCGCAGCGTGAGGCGTATAAATCACGCCGTCGCGAATTATAAATATGTTCTCGCCCGCACCCTCGCTGATGGTTCCGTCTGTGGCCAGAGCGATGCCTTCGGCAAAACCCCGTTCCTTGGCTTCCATGCTGACGAGCGTGCTCGAAAGATAATTCCCGCCGGCCTTGGCCAGGGTCGGGATGGTATTGGGCGCGACCCGTTGCCACGATGAAATGCAGGCATCCACGCCGTTCTCAAGCGCGTCGTCGCCCAGGTATGTGCCCCATTGCCAGGCTGCAACGGCCATTTCAACCGGATGTTCCGGAGAGGGGGCGAGGCCGATTTCACCGTATCCACGCCATGCAATCGGTCGAATATAGGCACCGTTCGTCAGATTGTTACGTGTGACAACCATGCGACAGGCGGCTTCAATTTCGTCGGCCGAGTAGGGGATGCGAATCCGATGAATTTTTGCCGAGTCCAGCAATCGTCGCGTGTGTGCGCCAAGCCGGAATATTTTGGAGCCATCCGGAGTCGCATAAACCCGGATGCCCTCAAACACGGATGAGCCATAGTGCAGACCGTGCGTCATGACGTGAACCCGGGCTTGATCCCAGGGCACCAGTTTGCCGTTGTGCCAGATCCATTCACTTGCATTCATGAGCGTTAATATTCCTTGTCGATTGGCCGTTGCGGGCCTGATCTTTTATATGGTCGCCACTTTTTTAGCCGTTTTTTCGCGGCCGGCAGTGTTGTTCGAACTCCGTCTGCAGATGCGATTGCTGACTTCCAGGTACGCAAGCGCACCCGCTTCCACGATATCGGTGCTGATGCCGAGACCCCGAAAGCTCTCGCCATTATATTCCACGGTTACTGTGACCTCACCCTGTGCGTCTTCGCCGATGGTCACGCTGCGGACTTCGAAGTTCCTGAGTTCCAGTATGACCTCCGTGACACGCTCAATCGCCTTGAACGCTGCCTCGACGGGGCCGTCCCCAACTGACGCTTCGCTGACCACGCGACCATCCGTATGGCTCATGCGCACGGCTGCCGCTGCGATCGTACCCGTACCCGCGGTGATATGCAGCTCATCCATGGTCCAGGGACCCGTGGCACCGGTCTCGGAGCTCAGGATAATGGCCTCAATGTCCGCGTCGAACATTTCTTTCTTGCGATCGGCCAGTTTTTTGAAGTCCCCGAAAGCACGATTCAACTCATCGTCTTTCAGTTGGAACCCGAGCGCTTTCACGCGGTTGCGAAAAGCATGACGACCGCTGTGTTTGCCCAGCACCAGGTTGGAGCGGCTCAGTCCCACATCCTCCGGGCGCATGATTTCATAGGTTGAAGCATGCTTGAGCATACCGTGCTGATGAATACCGGCCTCATGGGCGAATGCATTCTCGCCGACGATGGCTTTGTTTCGCGGCACATGCATACCGGTGATCGAGGAGACCAGCCGGCTGGTGGGATACAGCTTGCGCGTCTCTACGTTGGTATCGACACCGAAATATTCCGCACGTGTTTTGAGCGCCATCACGACTTCTTCGAGCGAGCAATTTCCGGCCCGTTCGCCGATGCCGTTGATGGTGCATTCGATCTGACGTGCACCGCCAGATACAGCAGCCAGGCTGTTGGCCACTGCCATACCCAGATCATCGTGACAGTGCACGCTGAGTACCGCCTGGTCGATATTCGCCACATGAGCCGTCAGGTAGTTGAACAGTTCGGCAAATTCTCCGGGCACGGTATAGCCGACCGTGTCAGGAATATTGACCGTTCTTGCGCCGGCCTCGATGACGGCGGAAATGACCTCGCTCAGATAGACCGGATCTGTCCGCGCGGCGTCCTCGGCCGAAAACTCGACATCCTCACAGACCTCCCTGGCCTGACGAACGGCCTGGGCAGCGCGTTTGATGACTTCTTCCTTGGTGAGTTTCAGCTTGTACTTGCGGTGAATCTCGCTGGTTGCCACAAAGACATGGATGCGGTTACGCGCGGCATCCTTGACTGCCTTCCAGGCATAGTCGATATCTTTCTCGTGACAGCGCGCCAGGCTGCAGATCACAGGGCCTTCTATTTCGGCCGCGATTGCCTTGACGGCATCAAAGTCGCCCGGCGAGGCCGCCGCGAATCCGGCTTCAATAACATCGACCCGCAAATCCCGAAGAGCGGTGGCGACTCGCAGCTTTTCCCGGAGCGTCATGCTGCATCCGGGCGCTTGTTCACCGTCACGTAAGGTTGTGTCAAAAATTATGACACGGTCACTGGCTTGCTTGCTCATTTGCTTGCCTCCGTCTCCGTTCGTTGTCTGACTGCCGGCTTTACCTGGCAGCCTTGTTTCGGCTTAACCCGCCGCGGGCCCGGCCGCATATTCCCGGTTTGTTGCGCCGATCGGTCGAGTGCTGAATATCGCTGTTTCCGGCAAAAAAAAACCCCGCGACCATGGCTGGGTGCGGGGCCTCTTTCGATTCGTTATCCGATCAGTTCACCAGGCACCCGCACCTCTTGTCTGCGAGTTCTAGAAGCAGAACAACCGGGACCGAAGCCACGGGAACTTGCGGGCTGATCGCTGCCCGGCAAAATCTGTTTGCACCTGAATCCTGATTCATAACGTGATATTCTTTTACCCGTGGGGGTCTTGTCAACATTCCCGCCCCGATTTTCATGTTTTCGGAGCAATGACCGCCTGATTTCGGCCCGCTTCGCCATCTCGCCGGGCTAAAACGGTGGCCATAAGCTAAGCCAGATTCTGCAAAGATACGCTAACCTGAAGTTTTTTAAAAGATCAGTCTCACATAATGGGGATACAGTGGATTTTTTGCAGACTGAAATAATGGGTGTTGCCGGCAGCGGCTTCAGGCTGGTGCCAAAAATATCGCGAACAGTGTGAAGTTCTTCGCGAGAGCCTGATGCGCACTCCTTTTCCTATGTTATCCTTCGCGACCGCTGACCTTGTTTAAGTGGGATCAGGATTGCATGAGCGTCCGTCTGAAAGGTTACAAGGTCTAGTTGCTGAACACCGGTTCTGGTTTTCGTGTCGGGTGCTTGGATGAAGCATTGATGCAGCATGCTGATGCCTGTAGTAAAGTATTCATGCTGTGTCTTAGCCGCCCTGCGGGGCACCAGGTAAAAATATAGAACTCTGTTGTAATTAACAGATCGAATTAAAAAGTCTCGAGGGGATATTCATGAGTCCATTTAAACGGAAGTCGTGGGTTGTGGCTTTGTGGGCCGCGACGGCGGTTTCTCTGCCGCTGGCTGGCAGTTCGCAATCATTGGCACAGGTGCTGCAGGAGCAGCAAAAGCGAACTCGCTTATCGCAGGAATCTCAACAGCGCATCGACCAGGTTGCCCAGCAGACCAATCGTCTTGAGGATCAGTACAAATCTGTCCTCAAGGAGATCGAAGGTCTCGAGGTTTACAACACGCTGCTCGGGCGTCAGGTTGAAAATCAGAAATCCCAGTTGATCGATCTCACTAATTCTATTGATCAGGTTGAGGTTATCAATCGTCAGATCGTGCCAATCATGACGCGGATGATCGAGGGTCTTGAGCAGTTCATTGACCTGGATGTCCCGTTTCTAATGGCAGAACGTGAGGAGCGAGTGGATAACCTGAAGGAGATCATGGAACGGCAGGATGTGACTGTCGCCGAGAAATTTCGCAAAGTCACCGAGGCCTTCCAGATTGAAAATGATTACGGCAGCACAATCGAATCCTATAAAGACACGATAACAATTGACGATGCGACACGCGAAGTTGATTTTCTGCGGGTTGGTCGTATCGCGCTGATTTATCAGACTGCCGATGGTAAAAGCTCAGGTGTCTGGGACCAGTCGAGCAGAAAGTGGCAGTCTCTTGGTAACGAATACAAGAATCAGATCAAGTTCGGTCTGAAAATTGCAAATAAACAGGTGGCACCCGACCTCTTTCTGGTTCCTGTTGACGCGCCGGAGGCCGGCTAATGAAAAACAAGATTATTTCCGTGTTCGCTGCCTGCGTGCTGACTGTGACGTCACTGGCCGCAGTCCCCGCGTTCGCGCAGGAAGACAAAGCCATGTCGCTGGGCGAATTACTGCGTCGGGTTGAGACAGGCCGGGTTGACGATAACCGCAGCAATAAAAAGCGGGAAGAAGAGTTCCGCAAGGAGCGCTCGTCCCAGCAGAGGCTTCTGGATGATGCCAAGGCGGCTAAAACAGCCGAGGAAGCCAGAAGTCAGCAGCTTGAAAACAGTTATGACGTTAACGAAGAAGAGATCGCCGCGCTGACCGAGACCCTGGAGATCCGTTTGGGTGCATTAAAAGAGCTCTTCGGCGTCATGCAGCAGGTTTCCGGTGATGCGCAGGCCCGTTTTGAAAACTCGCTGACCGAGATTCAGTATCCGGATCGTGGTGCGTTTCTGAAGGAGCTGGCAAAGAAAATTGGCAGCAGTTCGAAGCTTCCGTCTCTCGAAGAGGTCGAACGCCTGTGGTTTGAGCTGCAAAGGGAAATGACTGAGAGCGGTCGCGTCGTCCGTTTCTCGACGGATGTCATCACCCAGGACGGGACCAAAGCGCCGATGGATGTTGTCCGGGTGGGTGTTTTTAATATTGTTACCGACGGCAAATATCTGAAGTATGAGCCGAGCACCGGTAACGTGTCTGAGTTGCCTCGTCAGCCGGAACAAGGTCGTTTTACTGGCAGCACGGCTGATTTATACGAGGCCGAATCCGGTAAAATCCGTTTCGGCCTCGATCCGACCCGCGGCGGCGTGCTGAACTCGCTCGTTGGCCGGCCGAATTTGCAGGAGCGAATTCAACAGGGCGGACTGGTCGGTTATCTGATTATTGCGCTTGGCATCATCGGTTTGCTGATCGCGCTTGAGCGCATGGTTGTGCTGGGCATCGCCAGTCGTAAGGTTTCTGCACAGCTGAAGAGCGATTCACCGAGTGATGATAACGCTCTGGGCCGTGTGTTAGGTGTGTATGCAGCGAATCCGTTGACTGACACCGAGACACTTGAGCTGAAGCTTTCCGAGGCTATTTTCAAGGAAACGCCGGCGCTGAACCGGGCCTTGCTGTTCATCAAGATTATCTCGGTCGTCGCACCGTTGATGGGTCTGCTCGGAACCGTGACAGGCATGATCAATACCTTCCAGGCGATCACGCTTTACGGCACGGGTGATCCGAAGCTGATGGCAGGCGGTATTTCCCAAGCCCTGGTGACGACCGTGCTCGGTCTTACAGTGGCTATTCCCATGGTGCTTTTGCATACGCTGGTCAGCGGACGCAGTCGGCGTATCGTGCAGGTGCTGCAGGAGCAAAGTGCAGGCATCATCGCGCGACATGCTGAGAAGCATGGCGGTTAAAGCGCTTAGTGCGCGACGGCAGAACCTGGAATTGCGGTCATGCAGTGGCTGATTGACGCTTTTGAAGCGGTTCGGGATTTCCTGGAACTCGGGGGTCCGGTGTTGACTTTGATTGCGTGGACGATATTCGCCATGTGGATTCTTATTGCAGAACGCCTGCTGTATTTTCAGTCCGGATTAAAAATACTCGGTAAAGCCGCCCGTGAGACATGGGAGGCTCGAAATGAACGAAAATCATGGAATGCACACCGGATTCGCGAGGCCATGCTTTCCGAGTATTCAATGTCGGCAAATCTCCCGGTACCGGTGATTCAGACGCTGGTGGCCTTATGCCCGCTGCTGGGTCTGATGGGCACGGTAACGGGCATGATCGAAGTGTTCGATGTCATGGCGCTTTCCGGTAGCGGCAATGCGCGCTCTATGGCATCGGGCGTTTCGAAAGCCACGATTCCGACAATGGCGGGCATGGTCGGCGCGCTTTCGGGAGTATTCCTGGTGACGTTGCTGACGCGGCGGGTCGAGAAGGAAGTAGAATCCCTTCAGGATGACCTGACGATGGATCATTAAGGGGCCGCGGTAATGGCGAGAAGGATCGATAACCTTGACCGGCTGCTTGCGCAAGGCGAGGAAGAAGCCGAGATTAACCTGACGCCGATGCTCGACGTCGTGTTTATCATGCTGATTTTCTTCATTGTGACCGCGTCTTTTCTGCGCGAATTCGCTGTCGATGCACAGAAGCCACCTTCAGTGAAGACTGAGCCTCAAAAAATCGAGTCGATCGCAATTCGTATCCGCAGCAGCGGCCAGATTATGATTGACGGACTCAGTGTCGATCCACGCGCCGTGAGTGCTTTTATCATACGCAAGAAAGCGGAATATCCGGACGCCTCGATTGCAGTTCTGGCCGGCAAACGCGCTCGTGTCGAATTGGTGGTCGGGGTGATCGATTCAGCTCGCGACGCAGGTTTTCGCGGTATTTCCATCCCGGTCAGCGAGTTGCAGGAATAGGTTCGGGAGCAAACCTTGCGTAAATCAATCATTGATGCCGCCGGAGAAGAGGAAGACAACGCGATTAACCTGACGCCGATGCTCGACGTCGTGTTTATCATGCTGATCTTTTTTATTGTCACGGCATCGTTCGTCAAGGAAGCCGGGGTCGATGTCGATCGGCCTGGCGCGGAGACTGCTGTGCCTAAACAAAGTGGCAGTATCTTTGTGGCAATCAGTGCTAATAATGAGATCTGGATCGACCGGCACAAAGTACCCCCTCAGGCTGTGCGAGCCAATATAGAACGGTTGCGTGCAGAAAACCCGGAAGGGTCTGTCATTATTCAGGCTGACCGCGACTCTCATGCCGAAACATTATTGTTGGTGATGGCCGCCGCGCGGGAAGCGCGCGCCGACGTCTCCATCGCTGCGGTGGTGAATTAATGAGTATTTCTCTGCCGCTGGGCCAGTCAGTGTTTGCACGAATCGGCGTGTCGTTACTGCTTGGCAGCCTGGTGACCTTTTTGCTGCTTTGGGTGATGCAGATTCTGATTGCGACCGGCAAGGGCGCACTGAGTGATAAAAAGGATTTCGGTTTTGCCGATTTCGTCCGGGTTCGTCAGGAGGAAATGATTGAGCAGAAAAAGCCGAAGCCGAAAAAACCACCGCAGCCTGAAGAGCAGCCACCTGACGTGCCCCCACCGCAGATGGATGATCTTGATACCTCCGGGCAGTCCATCACTATCGGACGCGTGGACGTTAATACGAGCGTCAGCATCGGTGGTATTGGCGGCTTCCAGAGTGTTGACGGCGAATATTTGCCGATTGTTAAAGTGGCGCCGATTTATCCGCGCAGAGCTCAGTCGCGCGGCTTGTCAGGTTTTTGCATTTTGCAGTTCACCGTGACGGCAGCGGGTACGACGGCTGACGTTAAATCCCTTGAGTGTTCAAGTTCTGTTTTTGAGCGGGCGTCGGTCAATGCAGCGGCCAAGTTCAAGTACAAACCCCGCGTCGTGGATGGAGTACCGATCGACACGCCGGGGGTAAAACACCGTATCACTTACGAGATCGAGGACTGATACACATCACGCGAAATAGATGATGCACGCGTGTTGCATTATCTTCTGAGGAGTCGGAATGGAACCTGAGACAGCCAGAAAGTCCAAGCAACCGAGGGTGCAGTTTATTCCTGCCTTATTGCTTGCTTTGCTGTTGCCAGTTGCACCACTGGCCGCTCAGGAAGGCGAGCAGTCCGCAGCGGAAGAACCGACGAAACGGACGGCCGCCATGGGCGAAAAGGTTTACCGGAAACTGGCCGAAGCTCAGGCGTTCACGGATGTGGAGCCGCCGAATTTCGCGGCAGCGATGAGGACTCTGGATGAATTAAAGGCATCACCGAAACTGTCACCCTACGAGACAGCTCAGCTCTATAACTTTTACGGTTTTGTGTATTACGCGCAGGAACGCTACAAGGACAGTATTCGGGCCTATGAGACTGCATTCAAACAACCGGAACTGCCTGAAGCATTGAGATCTCAGACGATTTACACGCTGGCGCAACTGCACTTCACGACCGAGGAGTGGCAAAAAGCGATCGACCTTATTAATCAGTGGCTGCGAACGGCGAACAAGCCGAGTCCTGACAGCTATATTCTGCTTGCATCGGCTTACTACCAGCTCAACAGCTATCAGGAGATGATCGCGCCCGTCGAAAAGGCCATGTCTATTGCCGAAGATCGCGGAACACCAGCGAAAGAACAGTGGTGGTTGTTATTGCGCGTGGCGTATTACGAGCTCGAGAACTACAAAAAAGTCAAAGACATTCTTGAAGTGCTGGTGAGTAACTGGCCGAAGAAAGAATACTGGACTCAGCTGGCTGCCATGTACGGTGAACTGGAAGACGAAAAACGCCAGCTGTCGGCATACGAATCCGCTTACGATCAGGGTTTTCTTGTTCGTAGCAACGAGTTGGTTCAAC
>PVMS01150097.1_pt1 | contig 15589 bp, 12 predicted proteins | sample 1853461 | NCBI WGS metagenome assembly PVMS01 (sample SAMN08582032, study PRJNA380276) | Marine sediment metagenome, whole genome shotgun sequencing project. | isolation source: ocean sediment barecode stripped | collected 2017 | reverse complement strand
ATAATGCCGTTCAATTTTTCATTTTCTGCGATTGTAAGCATAGAAAAGAGGTGTTCGGGGTTCGCGTGGATGTCGGAAGCATATATTATTTTCATTTGTGGTTACTATCAATTAGGATTTGCGATGTTGATGGAATATAGATATATGGAAAAATGTTTAATCGAAGGTTGTTATTTTAATAAGGTGGTCCAATTTGGATTCAATGTAACCCATAGTTTCAGACAACGTATTTTTATCAACCAGATCAAGACCAAAATGGCACGCCAAATAGCAAAAAGCAAATGCCATTTGGGAAATTTCAAAAAGATTATCCACGGAATCTTTCGTTGCTACAAAACTCGATAAAGCGGTATCGGTTGCCATTTTCAGATTATCTTCCGTAGTTTTTATGCCTCTGAATTTCAGGCATAAAGATGGAGCCAGATGGAAAAACTCCCTCTCTTCGATTTTATTTGCCGTTAATGAACCAAATTGCATAGTTTCAATGGCATCAAGATAGGCCTTTGCGATTTCTTCAAGCCATGCTTCTGGAGTCTTTGGGATTTTAATATTTTCTTTCATAACGGTATCTATAATCTAAAACTATTATGTTATCAAGATCGTTCAAAAATGGATCTTCAAGAAACTGGGGAGCATGAATGCTTTCAGAAATAATCAGGTTTGCCCTTATTGAAAAGATGATATCATAGCAATTTCTTACCCGTGATATTTGGGAAATCATAGCAGATACGGTTTTCAGGAGCGGCTTGATCAGCTCTGCGCAACACGAAGTATGGCCTCTATACTTCGATCGACATCTTCATCAGTTGTAGCCCAGGATGAAACACTGATACGCATCGCTGTGTGCCCTTGCCACGTTGTACCTCCGCACCAGCACGTACCTTCTGTTTGGATAGCCGCAATAATTCTGTTGGTAGTATCTGGGTTGCCGAATGATACTAAAACCTGATTCAAGACGACTTCGTTCAGAATTTGATAGCCGGCTTTATCTAACGCTTCGGCAAAACGTTTAGCATGCTGACAGCAACGCTCTATTAGCTCTGTTACTCCCTTGCGCCCTAAATGCCGCAATGCTGCCCAAATCTCAACTCCGCGCGCACGGCGGGACAGTTCTGGTGTATAATCCGACGGGTTACGATAGGGCGAAGAAGTAGGCAGATATTCAGCCGTAATCGCCATCGCTGACTGTAAAGAATTGATATCGCGAACGATAGCAAAACCGCTGTCATACGGGACATTAAGCCATTTGTGGGCATCTGCAGCCCACGAATCTGCCTTTTCGATTCCTTCTGTGAGGTATGCTCGTGAAGGAACGGTAACAGCCCATAAACCAAAAGCGCCGTCAACATGAACCCAGGCGCCAGCCTCTCTAGCAATATCGCAAATCGTTCCTATAGGGTCAAAGGCACCTGTATTTACATTACCCGCTTGGGTGCAAACGATGGTTGGACCAGAAATTGTTGGAATTGATTCTGATTTCATGCGACCCTGTGCGTCAGCAGGCACTTTAACTACGCGACTCCTCCCAAAACCTAATAGCCCCAACGATTTAAAAAGGGTGGGATGTGCTTCTTCACCGACAATGACGGTTACGGGTGGCGCCCCAAACAAACCCTCCGCTTCCACGTTCCAACCTACCTGTTCAAGAACCATATGCCTGGCAGCCGCCAAAGCCGTAAAGTTTGCAACAGTCGCTCCTGTGACAAACGCACCGCCGCTCTCTGGGGATAATTTCAAAAGATCAAGCAGCCATCTTAGTGCAATGCCTTCTATCAGAGATGTAGCAGGGGTTACCTGATATAAGGCACTGTTTTGATCCCATGCTGTTACAAGCCAGTTCGCCGCGAGTGCAACGGGAAGGGAGCCGCCCACAACGAAACCATAGAAACGAGGCCCAGCCATTGCCATTGATGCCGGCGAGCCAATTTCATCCAACATCTTTAGTATCAACTTAGATTCCGTGGTGTCGTTTGGCAAAGATTCATCAAAGCGAGCGATCCCATCAATGGCATCCTCTCCAGGTGCCACGTTTCGGTCATTGATTCCCTCTAAATAACGGATGGCACGGTCTGCTGTTGATTCTAATAATTTCCTCATATGTTTCACCTTCATTTTTATATCATCAAGGCTTAACTGCACACCAATTACTGTATAGATTGGGCTTGTAATACCTTACTCAAACTCCAATACGAAGTGAAGTCTCCGCCCTAAAAAGGGGGGTCTATCTTACGACGGTGCTTCGCGGCGGAAAGCATCCGGTCAATTAGTGCTGATTACATATATCAAAAAAATGAAAAGGGCAAACCCCGTAAAAGTATCTAATCAACACAAAAATATCTTAATATTTCTGACCAAGCCTTGCAACCTATTCAATGAAATTTGAAATCTTTTTTGAATCATTTTCCTATTCGTATTACATGCTTTTCTTCTGTTATGAACTTTGAAATGAAAGGAGGCTGACATGGAAAAGAATATTTCTAAGAGATGGGTCAAAAAAATAAAATACAAGTGCTTCACTCCCATTGACATCAAAGCGACTTTGCCGTAGAAATAAAATGTCCTAGATATGTTGCCACCGTGATTTCCGCCGGTTTTATTGTTTGAAGAAAACCAGGTGCTTTGCACCCGGTTACAAACGCAACGATTAAATCACTGACGTGCTTTTGCCTTTGTCCGACGTCGGACAAATTCAAGCCACCCCGCTTTCTGAGCGGGATGGTCGTTGACTCGATATCAGGATATCGATCATGAGTAGGCTTAAAATATTATCATCGAGCAGCTCCTACCGCGTTCGGAACACGTTATTTGAAGAGCTAATAACAGACGTTTTGCGCCACAACAGATATCGTATCGACCGCATCCTAGGTGTGGGCGAGACAAAGATGCAAATCGATATCCAAGGACAGTATACCCCTACCGGTTTGCCATTCTATGCTGAATGCAGATGTTATGACAAAGCAATATCTGCCCCTGAGCTTCAGGCATTTTATGGCAAGTACATGACCCGATGGCATAAAAACAAGACGTGCCACGGTATTTTCATTGCACTACCCTGCCTCGACAATCCGGCTAAAGAATTTTTTAAAGAGCATATCAAAGAAAATCATGAGGTTACGGCGTATCTGTATGAGGATGACCATGTTCTGGAGGCCATCTCTGCCATTCATGGAATTGTCAGACCGGATACTTTTAAAAGACCTATTGCTCAAAATATAGGAAAACCCGGTGATCATTTTCTGCTTTATACGGAAAAGGGCATATTTTGGGTCCAGCATATTATTTCTCATGGGGAAAGAGTCCCGGACCGGGTTGCTCTGTTCAATATAAATGGCACGCCGCTATCTGATCAATCTATACTCGATTATTTAATGAAACTGTATCCGGAATTCGATCATCTTGAAAACATTGCCATTGGCGGTGTTGCTCATCCGCAACCGGGCTTGTTTCATGGTACAGACGAAATTGTCGAGGTCAGCGGAAGTTCCGGGCTCTTCGAATACCACCTTCCAGCATCCGCCGAGCGATTTATTGGAAGAAAAGCTTTACTTGCAGAACTCGATTTCTTTGTTAATGATGTGATGCATAAAAAAACCTCCAAAAGAAGTATATTACTCGAGGCGCCGTCAGGGTGGGGAAAAAGTTCGATGGTGATAGCATGTGCTGCCCGCTTGAACGCGTTGGGACACGCTGCTGTTGCCGTGGATTCAAGAACCGCATCATCCTCAAGATTTATTGTTCGCGTGTTCGACCATGCCATACGTATGCTGGAACATCCAAGCGATCCGTTTAAGGAAGAGAATGGTTCTAAAAGACTGAAAGGGTTTGACGCTTCTGTCGAGGCCATTGGGAACGTTGGGAAACGGCTTGAATCCCACAACCAGTTGATGGTCATCTTTTTTGACCAGTTTGAGAACATTTTCTTTATTCCGGAACTCTTGAAAGGTATCAGAGATCTGTTTTTGAATGTCTGCAGCGCCCAGACCAACGTTGTTCTGTGTTTCTCATGGAAGACAGGCCTTGCCGGTCTGGCCAATGAGCTCTCCAATAACGTGCACCATTTAATTTCGGAAACGAGTAAGCACATCATCCTTAACCCTTTTTCTGAAGATGACATCATCGCTCTTTTTGATATGCTCGGCGATGAACTCAATGAAACCGTAGGGAAAAATCTTCAGTTGTTTCTATCCAAATTGTCACAAGGATATCCTTGGTTACTCAAAAGGTTGTTTGCTCATGTAAGACCCATGGTTCAAGCAGGGGATTTAACATCTGATGTTTTAAAAAGAATTCCCGGTGTTGAAGACCTTTTTCATGAGGACCTGCAGGGATTGACGGTTAAAGAGAAAGACGCTTTAATTTATATCGCAAAGTCCGCGCCGGTTTCCATCTTTGAAGCTGACAAATCATTTGAACATCAAGTGGTTCAAAGCTTAATGACTCGCAAACTGCTGATAAAAATAGGCGGCATATGTGATGTATATAGCGACATCTTCCGCAACTTCCTTATCATTGGCGATCTGCCTCTTGTCGAAAATTATGTTTTCCAAACACAAGTTGCAGATGTTCTGAATGCTGTAAAGATTCTGGAAAAAAAAGGCGGCGCTCTGGATCTGTCTACATTTAGCAAAAAAATGGGATTGCCGGAGAAATCATTGGTTAAGATAGCCAAAGAGATGAATTTGCTGGGTCTTACAAAAACCATTAATGGCAATATCACATTGCAGATTAAAAAGACCCATCCGTTAAGAGAAATAGACATTGCATTTCAATATCATTTAAAAGACAGACTCCGAAACAACCGACCGGTTCATCTCATTCTCAGGAAGATAAAAAAGAAGAAGACTTTGACACTGGATGAGGTGTCAGAAATACTAAAGATGTCATCTCCTAACATTTCAGCCACAAAAGCCGCCTGGACAAAATATGCCCGAACCTTGGCAAGGTGGATCGATATCGCCGATGTGGCTCTTTTTGATACCAGCAATAGATCACTCATCTATTTAAACCCGGAAACAGATATTCGTGAGCGTGAGCTCCTATTGCCTAAAAGACGAGGATCTAAAACTCCATGGATTCAGTATGCGCATATTCAACAAGTCGCCACAAGACTTGTTCAGGCACTTCATGGGGATGGAATCGTTGATTGGTTCGGTATTGGCAAAAGTTCAATATTCAGAGCGTTGGCGGCACTCGAGGATTTGGGTTTCATCATGAGAAGTGCCTCCGTGATAAAAGTATTGCCAAAAGGGGTAGAATTTGTATTAAATCCTGATAAGCGTTCCATCTTGTTTGCCGAAAATGCGTTGAAAATACCTTCGTTTTCGATCTTCATAGACATACTAAAGGCCCATCAAGATAAGGACAATACCCTATTAAAGCTTGGCCTTGAGCTTCGAGATAGGCTCGGCACAAGCTGGAAGAAAAGCACTGCTGAGGTTGTTGCAAAAATTTTGCTTGATTGGGCACGCCATGCGAAACTTGCACCGGGTGTATTTGCTGAAACGCGAAGAGGACCGATAAAAGGGTGGAAAAAGAAGAAAGATCGCCAGCTGTCGCTCTTTTAGATCTTTTATACCCTAATTGAGTTGAAACTCAAAAAATAGGCGTTATCCGTTATCTGTTATTAATTGTTGGTTTTAGGTAAAAGGTGAAAGGGTTTGATCCTTTTCGATGGAATATATCGGCTGCAACGGGAAGAAGATGTTCCCCAAAAGCCTATCAGTCAATGGGCATATGCCTGGAAGTTGAGGATTATCGACTTTTCACTAAACCAACCCGAGGTTAAACACCTCCGGCCTCATGTTGTAGTGGCTTCCCAAACCGGTGAAGGTATCTTCAAAACTACCTGCGCGGAAAGCCTTGGCAAAAGAATTTGCAGAGACTTTAACCTCAAAATAAACGATATTCTCTGGGTTGAGCACTTTCCGGATGAATCCGCTCTCTATGTTGCAACTTTCAAACCCAAATTCTATATAGGTCCTGAAGTATTTTACACCATTGACTGGAGATCTATTCTACCCAACGAGCTTGAGTCTATCCGACCGTTCATTCCGGAAATAGAGGATGCCGGGTCCCCCTAACCCGAACATTTTATAAAATGTTTTAGACAACATATTTTATTTGACCTAAAATACAAAGTGGTGGATACTAAGTATCCAGCTGGTGGGGCGATTGGATTTAGCTGGGCAAAAAGTATCCATTGGGTGTGCCGCGGATTTATCCGTCACCGAATTTGCCGAATTAAAACTTGAGTCTGACCCCCGAAAAATAAGCGGTTCCTATGGAATCCCCTGTAAGGGGTCCGTGTAGCGGAATTCCATGGGCAAGCATTCCACAAGGCAGGTACGAAGATGGGTAAAAGAGGGCTTTTCAAAGATCTTAAGATCCGTTGCACCTTCAATGGCACCATATTTGCTTATTTAAATTTGAATTCTCCGCTGCTTGTCGCAGCGAAGCGAAGATCCCGCCTATCGGGGTCGTAGCGTAGTGAAGATCCCGCTGTGCGGGTGATCGTTGACTGGCGAAAGTTCGATGCCTCATTCCGTTAGGGCTGAGGTAAAAATTCCAAAATACCATTCAGCTTTCTGCAGGGATAGGAATATTATCCTTTCGCCTCAGGAGCGACAACGTCGCCCGCCTGCCATTGCAAGCTCGCCCGGCATTCGCCTGAGGCGCAGCCGATGGCGGACGGGCGTTATATAAAATCGTGACAGGATTTTATTGTTTTATGAAAAAAAAACAAAATATTAAGTTCTGGGCGGGGATTCCGCCCTGGATATTCATCGGTGCTGTGGCGGTATTGTTTCCTATATTTGCTTTTATTACCATCCAAAATATCAACCGCCAGAATGAAAATAGCCTGCGCCTGTTACTGGAAAAAGGGGCTGCCCTTATCCGATCATTCGAGGCCGGAACCCGGACCGGTATGGGCATGCGATGGAATAACCTTCAGCTTCAGCAGCTGCTAACAGAAACCGCCCAACAGCCGGACATCCTTTATCTTTTGGTTTCTGATATCAATGGGACGATTTTGGCCCATGATAACCCGTCACATATCGGCAAGCGCCATGGAAAAGGATTAAACTTAAATCAAATCGCGCGAATAAAAAAGATCCATTATCGGTTCTTGCCGAAACCAGACGGCAAGGAAATATTTGAAGTCTTTAGGATGTTTTCTCCCACAGAGGGGCCTATGGGGATGCGTCGTGGACGGATGATGATGCAAATGTGGCTTGGCCCGGATAACAACCGAAGAATAAATATTTCTTCCAACGATTTGATTATTTTTGTGGGCCTTGACACGACGTCGATTGAGGAGGCGAAAAGATCCGATATCAAGCACACGGTTATCATGGGCGTGATCCTTCTTTTTGTCGGTTTTGCCGGTGTTATTCTCCTTTTTTTGGCCCAAAGTTATCGCACAACCAAAACATCCCTTTCCAGGATAAAAGCATTCTCCGATAACTTAGTGGATCATATGCCGATCGGTCTGATTGCCATGGATGACAATAAGCATATCACTTCTTTCAACCATGTCGCCGGATCGGTTCTTAACCTGTTGGCCGAGGAAGTCATCGGAAAAAACGCTGAACAAATCATTCCAAAAGAGTTGTGGCGGTTATTGGACAACCTCGACCCGGAATTAGGAGCTGTAGAAAAGGAGCTTGACTGTACGGTTGATCAAGGCAGCGTTATTCCTCTTGAAGCCAGCGCCACCTTGCTGAATGATGATGACGGTAAGTTCCTCGGATATGTTTTATTGTTTAAAGATCTTAGTGAGGTTCGTTCTTTAAGAAAAGAAATTGCAAGAAGCCAACGCTTGGCATCCGTAGGGAGACTCGCTGCCGGTGTTTCCCATGAAATACGGAATCCCTTAAGTTCGATTAAAGGCTTTGCCACATATTTTAAGGAAAGATATCATGATGTGCCTGAAAATCAGCAAATCTCCAATCTCATGATTCAGGAAGTCGACAGGTTGAACAGGGTCGTCAGCCAGCTTCATGAATTTGCAAGGCCGATTACCATTTCCAAAAAAACGGTTCACGTCAAATCATTTATTGAGGACTCTCTCAAGTTGATTGAAAGGCAAGCGTTAGAAGCAGGAATTCAAATAGAGACCAGCCTTTTAATTGAAATGGATATTGTTTGTTTTGACCCGGACAGATTGAATCAGGTTTTGCTGAACCTGTACCTAAACGCTATTGAATCCATGGAAGACGGGGGGAAACTGACCGTTTTGTTGACACGGGATGAAGAAAAGCACCGCATCGAGATCCGGATATCTGACACCGGTACAGGTATCAGAAAGGATGACTTGTCTCATGTATTTGATCCTTACTTTACAACCAAAGCATCCGGTACAGGCCTTGGCCTTGCGATTGTACATAATATTATAGAGGCACACGACGGCGAAATACAGATAGATAGCGTCATCGGTGAAGGAACGACGATCATGATATTAATTCCTGATATAGGAGATTAAAGAACCATGAAAGAGATGAAAACGGTATTGGTGGTTGATGACGACAGCGCCCACCGAACCATGCTAAAGACCCTTGTTGGGGGATGGGGTTATCACATCGACGAGGCCGACGACGGATCTGGCGCAATTGAAGCCGTCAAGAAACGACCCTTTGATTTGATTTTGATGGATGTCAGGATGCTAAAAGTTTCCGGCCTTGAAGCCCTGGCGAGTATAAAAGCCTTTAACCCCGCCATACCGATTATCATCATGACCGCCTACTCGTCCGTTGAAACAGCTATCGAGGCATTGAAAAAGGGCGCTTACGATTATCTTACCAAACCCCTTGATTTTGATAAGCTTCGACTGACTATTGAACGGATAATGGAGCACACGCAGCTAAAAGAGGAAAACCGCATTCTAAAGGAAAGCCTTGGCAAGCATTTTGACATGCAGAACATCATCGGACGAAGCTCGGCAATGGTTAACCTTTTGGAAACCGTGGCACATGTAGCCCCTTCTGAAGCAACGGTGATGATTACCGGCGAGTCGGGGACAGGAAAGGAGTTGATTGCCGGAGCCATTCATTTTAACAGCCCCAGGAAAAGCGGGCCTTTTGTCAAGCTCAATTGCGCCGCTATTACGGAAACGCTGCTCGAATCGGAGCTTTTCGGCCATGAAAAAGGTGCCTTTACCGGTGCTGACCGTAGAAGAGAGGGACGGTTTTTGCAGGCTCACGGCGGAAGTCTTTTTTTAGACGAGGTCAGTGAAATGTCTCTAACCATGCAGGTAAAGCTGCTTAGGGTGCTCCAGGAAAGAGAGGTCACACGTGTGGGTGGAGATCAGGTTATCAACGTAGATACAAGGGTTATTGCAGCGACAAATAAAAATCTTATAGAATCAATCAGCTCGGGATTATTTCGTGAAGATCTTTACTACCGGCTCGACGTGGTGGGTCTGGAACTTCCCCCTCTAAGGAAGAGAAGGGATGATATCCCGTTGTTGGCCCAGCATTTTCTGGATATGTTTGCAAAAAAGAACCACAAAGAAATTAAGGGGTTTACGCCACGAGCCATGGACCTGCTCATCAGATATGACTGGCCCGGCAATGTTCGTGAATTGATGAATGCGATTGAAAGATGTGTCGTACTGGCCCGTTCCGAATACATCGACAGTGAGAATCTGAACACGATCCAAAATTTGTCTCAACCGGACAGTAAACCCTTGCCTTTTGATGAGGAAAAAGATAACAGTATGTCCCTTGAAGACGTCGAAAAAACCGCTATTTTACGTATGCTGGAACATGTATCCGGCAATAAAAGTGAAGCGGCGAGGCGTCTGGGCATCACTCGAAAAACCCTTCATAAAAAGCTTAAAAAATATGGTGTTATGCCGTGACAATGGTGGTCTTATAATGAAACTTAAAATGAAATTGCTGACGGGTTTTATCCTTATTCTTTTTTATGCCCAGGGGGCTTTATCCCAAAGCGCTTCTTTTCCGACCGGCTTGCCGGAAAAGGACAGCCAACTATTGCTGGAGGATATTTTAAAAAATGTTGAAAAACGATATGCTGCTTCAAGTTTTTCCGCACGATTTTATCAAACATTGACAATAAAAGCCATGGACATCACAGACACGGCTTCAGGGAAAGCGTTTTTCAAAGGTCCCGGTATGATGAGATGGGAATATGAAGAACCGGACCGGCAGATTATTGTTACAGACAGCGACACGTTGTGGATATACAGACCTGAAGATAATCAAGTCATGACAGGAAAATCTCCCTCCTTTTTTTCGGGAGGTAAAGGGGCCAGTTTTCTTTCAGATATGAACATGATACGTCAACAATTTGCCATTACTTTCCAAGAAAAAAATAAAGCCGGTCATTATGTATTAAAGCTTGTGCCTGTAGAAAAGACATTGGATGTGACGGCCATTTACATATCCATCTCAGAAAAAACATTTAATATTGTTCAGATCACAACATATAATTCATATAGGGACGAAACGATTATAGAATTGACAGACATACAGTTTAAACCAAAGCTCGATGATGCCATGTTCAAATTTCAAATACCCAAAGGTGTTGACGTGCTGCAATTTGGCGAATAACCGGGTACCTGGACTTTGTATGAACCGGAGGCCTTTTTAAAGGAAAGTACATGAAAGAAAAGATCAAACGCTTGCTGAAAAAACAAAACGCCATTATGTTGGCCCATAACTATCAGCCCCCTGAAATTCAAGATATTGCGGATCTTTGCGGTGATTCGCTCGAACTCAGCATAAAGGCGGCTCGCACGGATGCAGAGACCATTCTTTTTTGCGGCGTGCACTTCATGGCAGAAACCGCTTCGGTGCTCTCGCCCGACAAAACCGTCCTTCTTCCTCGCAAAGACGCTGGTGCCCGATGGCGGACATGATAACACCACAAGCACTTAAGGCCCGGCTTGATGAGCTTGCACCCATGCCGGTCGTTACCTATGTCAATTCGACGGCAGCGGTTAAAGCACTGTCAACCATATGCTGTACATCGGCAAATGCCATAGACGTTGTCAACAGTCTGGATGCAAAGGAAATTCTAATGACTCCGGATCGGAACCTTGCCAGATATACCGCATCGTACACAGACAAGAAGATTCATATTTGGGAAGGATATTGTCCGGTCCATGATATCCTGACTCCTGAGGATGTCAACCAAGCCAGGCAGGCGCACCCGGGTGCGGTATTTTTGGCACATCCGGAATGTCGGCCGGAGGTGCTTGCGCTGGCGGATAAGGTTTTAAGTACCTCGGGTATCATTCGATATGCCGGACAATCCAAAAGCCGCGTGTTTATTGTCGGAACAGAAGTGGGGCTTCTTTATCCCTTAAAAAAGGAAAATCCGGATAAGGAATTTTATCCGGCCTCTTCATCGATGGAATGCCCGGATATGAAAAAGATCGCCCTAGGCGATATCGTCAGAAGTCTTGAATTTATGGAGGGGCAAGTTAAGGTGCCGGAAGAGATTCAGCGACCGGCTTTAAAAGCCGTTCAGAGGATGATCGATCTGTCTGAATCAAAAATGGTTAACCATTGATTGGCTAGGTACATGTATTCGTAAATACGGTGACGTATTTATAACTTGGTTTATTCATTCTGTATGCAAAAATGTAAAGGCCTAAAGTGAACTAAAGTGCCTAAAGTTAAGAGGTATCCTATCAATTTTAATTATTATTGATTGCGCTGAAAGCGCGTTCCTCAACTTTAGCTCACTTTAGGCACTTCAAACTTCAAACTTTTGGACTTCAGCTTATACGGGATAGTTGTACTGATAAAAATACGTGATCAGATTTATGCATAAGAGCACTAATTAATCAGGCAATCAACTCTTCAGGAATATCCGCGTTGGTGTAAACCTTCTGGACATCGTCACAGTCTTCAAGCGTCTCCATCAGTTTCACTATTTGCTCGGCGTCTTTTCCTTTAAGGTTCACGGTTGACTGGGGAAGCATGGTGATTTCCGCATCAATGTAAGGAATCGACATGTTGTCTATAGCCGATTTGACGGTTTCAAAATCTTGGACAGCCGTTATAATTTCATAGTTGCCATTGTCTTCTCTGACATCTTCCGCACCGGCGTCAATGGCGATTTCCATCAGTGTATCTTCGTCAACGGCATTACCTTCGACAACAATATACCCTTTTTTTTCAAACATCCAGGCCACGCATCCGCTGGTACCCAAGTTCCCTCCGGCCTTAGTGATAATGTGGCGAATATCTGCCACAGCCCTGTTTTTGTTGTCGGTAAGCGATTCGATGAAAATGGCAGCTCCTCCCGGGCCGTATCCTTCGTAAACACTCTCCTCGTAACTTACGCCTTCAAGCTCCCCGGTCCCTCTTTTAATGGCCCGTTCAATGTTGTCCTTGGGCATATTTTCACTTTTGGCTGCTTGGATGGCTGCTCGCAGCCGCGGATTGGTCGCCGGGTCTCCACCGCCCAACCGCGCAGCAACGGTAATTTCTTTAATCAGTTTGCTAAAAATCTTACCCCGCCTGGCATCGGTTGCCCCTTTTTTATGTTTTATGCTTGACCACTTGCTGTGTCCTGACATCATGCCCTCCTATTTTTTTCCTAACCCAATGATAAAGATCTCTTTACTTGCCTTGCGGCTGCTTTGCGGTTTGAAAATGTTGTGTTTGGTGAAGGCTGACTTTATGGAATTTGTAAACAATGTGAAGTCTTCTCCATGAAAAATTTTACAAACAAACGATCCGCCCGGTATCAAAACAATTTGAGCAATGGATAACGCGGTTTCGCAAAGATGATAAGATCTGGCGCTGTCAACGTGTTTATTGCCGGTTGTCGCCGGAGCCATGTCGCTGATGACAAGGTTGAAATGGTTGCCCAAAGATTTGAAAAACGCATCTTCCATTGACAGGATGTCGCCGGTATACACCCGGACATGAGACGGGAGCTTCAACGTTACCGGTTTAAGATCGATGCCGACGACCTGCCCCCGTTCACCGGTCAGGTCGGCGGCATAAAGTAACCAGGACCCGGGGTAACACCCTAAATCAAGAACATTGTCCCCCTTTTTTATCAAATGGTATTTTTCCTGCATCTCTTTTAGTTTATAAACAGATCTGGCAGGAAATCGTTCTTTTTTCGCCTGGCGAGAATAGTGATCCTGCCATTGGCTTTTCTTTGGATTTGCTCGTTTCATATACTCAACTCGTAACTTCTCAGAAGAGTTCCTCCACAGCCTCCTCCACATTCTTCACTCCGACAAGCTTAATTCCCTTAATTCCCGCCATCCGTTTGACATTGCTTTGGGGAACAAGACATCGCGTAAAACCCATTTTTTTTGCTTCAGCAACCCGGGCTTCCGCATGGCTGATAGCCCTCACCTCGCCGGTCAGTCCGACCTCGCCAAAAACAATCGTTCCTTTCATAACCGGTTGATCTAAAAAGCTTGATGCAATAGAGGACACAATTCCCATGTCAACCGCCGGCTCATTAATTTTAACCCCGCCGGCAACATTAATAAAAATATCGTGACCCATTAAGTGCATGCCCAATTTTTTTTCCATCACGGCCGCAAGCAATGCCACCCGATTGTGATCAATACCAAGAATGGTTCTGCGCGGATTTCCAAAACTTGTGCTACTAACCAGGGACTGAAGCTCAACAAGAATAGGGCGGGTGCCTTCCATGCTGGCCGTAACCACTGATCCCGGTGCGTTCTCGGGGCGTTCTAACAGAAATGCCGCCGAAGGGTTGCCAACCTCATTTAAACCCTTTTCACTCATCTCAAAAACACCGATTTCATTGGTCGATCCGAATCGGTTCTTCACGGCTCTCAAAATCCTGAACACGTGATCCCGGTCACCCTCAAAATAAAGAACCGTATCCACCATATGCTCCAGAAGTCGTGGCCCTGCGATGACACCGTCTTTTGTGACATGTCCCACAAGAAATATGGGCGTGTTTGTCCTCTTGGCCATCAACATGAGCCGGACGGTTGATTCACGCACTTGGGTCACACTTCCGGGCGCAGACGTCAAATCCGGGCTGAACATGGTCTGGATGGAGTCGATGACAAGAACATCCGGCCGGGTGGAATCGACCATCACAAGGATTGATTCCATGTCAATTTCCGAAACCACCAGCAATTTAGGAGACAGGGAGGAAAGTCTTTTGCTGCGTAGTCTCAATTGCCGAATCGACTCCTCCCCCGAAACATAGAGTACCTTATAACCTTGTGTTGCCAGCCGGTGTAAGGCCTGCAGCATGAGGGTCGATTTGCCGATTCCCGGATCCCCACCGATCAGCACCAAGGTCCCGGGAACAAGGCCTCCTCCTAAAACTCTGTCGAACTCTTTGATGCCGGTTAAAATCCGTTCTTCCTGATCAAGATCTACCGAATCGATGGGAACAGGTGCGGTTTGCAGCGAGGACACACTGAACCGGCCTCTTGAGGCCGCCTGAGCGGCTTGCGCCTCTTCGACAAACGTCTCCCATTGGCCGCAATCCGGGCACCTACCCAGCCATTTGGGTGCTTGGTATCCGCAGCTCTGACAACAGAATACGGTTTTTGATGCTTTTTTCACCTGTTTATACTTGTGTTTATAAATATAAAATCGTGACACGATTTTATTTCGGTTATTTAGGGTTTGACAATATTACTCATAACATGTCATTTAAATCCGATCAATACCCAGTCATTTCAAAAATGAAACCTTCGAAAAATGTCTCATTTTGTTCAATTTCAAGGCAGGCGACATTCAGTATGATACCGGACAGAAAAAGCCAAACCCAATCTGTGATCCTTTGCCTTTGTATGTTGATATTCGTATGGATGCTACCCTTTCAGGAAGTGACAAGCGGGGAAAAAAGTAACATCTATTATGAGTCGCTTCAACATCGACTGATTAAAGATGGCTTTGACACTCACACGATTACCGAGCTCTACAATCATCCAAAGGTGTCTTTCGAAAAAAAGGGCATCACTCTTTTTCTGGCTCATCGGGAAGCCAAGTTGAATTATAACCGGTTTGTTTCATCCGGGATGATTAAAAAAGCTCACCAATATATGAAAACACATGAACCCGTGCTTTTAAAGACAGAGAAAGACTACGGTGTGGATAAGGAGGTCATTACCGCCATCATTCTCGTTGAGACTCAGTTCGGGACCATTTTGGGCGGACCGTTTATATTGAATACCCTATCGACAATGGCGGCTCTGGCGGATCCTGTCGTCAGGGAAAGGTTTTGGGAGGAGCTTTCACATTCAAAACAGATAACACGAAAAAAATACGAAACATGGGTCAAAAGAAAATCGAATTGGGCTTATAATGAACTCAAAGCGTTTCTTGAATACACAGCCGGGGAAAATATGGATCCGGTTGACATTAAAGGATCATATGCCGGTGCCATGGGTATTTCTCAATTTATGCCCAGCAATATTTCCGCCTTTGCCAAAGACGGAAACGATGATGGGCGAATCGATCTTTTTAATCATTCAGATGCCATCGCCAGTGTAGCGAGTTATCTTAAGCATTATGGATGGCATCCGGGCATCGATAGAAAGGATGCCTATAAAGTGGTGCTTCGTTACAATTACAGCAGCCCATACGCAAAAACCGTGCTT
>PVMS01167796.1_pt1 | contig 15596 bp, 30 predicted proteins | sample 1853461 | NCBI WGS metagenome assembly PVMS01 (sample SAMN08582032, study PRJNA380276) | Marine sediment metagenome, whole genome shotgun sequencing project. | isolation source: ocean sediment barecode stripped | collected 2017 | reverse complement strand
CCTTCGCTCTTGCCCTCAATCTTCCGAGCGGCAACTTCACTATGAGTCGGTACGGGCGGCAGGTTCGTGAGTTTCAACTCAAGACTGCTATAATTAACCAGATGGTTATTCCAACGCAATATCTTGATATTCCCATCACCAAACTCTCGGGCGATTGTAATTGCCAAACCACACAGCGCGGGTTCACCAACCATCAGGATGAAATCACCATCACGATAGTCCTTAAACATTTCACGCATGTAGTTGATCATCACACGTGTGTCCTTGACAAAACCGTTGTAGTATTGCCCAGAAACTAGCGTGCGCAAAACACCGAACTTCTCAGCCCGACCGAAGTCGCGAACACCGTCGTTGTAAACAATCCAAACAATCGGAGTGCTTACCTCATCTTTATTACTCACTCTCTTCTCCTATATCTTCTAAGAATCTTTCGCACCCGACATCAATCGCTATCCGTCTGGCCTCGTTGACGTACCAGTCATAATCTAAATCATTAGGGTACTCACCTGCCAAGGGTAGCACCATGCATTCTTTACCACCTGTCGTTTTCGGTACAAGATTGCCATTCTTAACATATCTAATCGCTTCTACTTCCTCGTCGCATTGATACCACCGCACGACCTTGCCTAAAACTTTCTCCCCCTGAGACGCCCCACCCGTCACATTACGAGCAGCCAGGAAGTTCTCAAATGGGGCATCGTCAACGGTGTCCCTAAACGGAGTTCCATGAGCGAGCCACTCGGCCACCGCATCCGCACAGACCTGAACCGTAGGGTTCTTTTTCAATGACGTCGGTGTGTACAGACCTTTGCGCTTGACAGAGCGATCGGTCTTGACAGCGAAGTAGTTGTTCACATCCTTGAAAGCAATGGCTCTATACTGCGTCCATTCAAATACAAATCCGGTCAGCTTTTCAAACTCCTCAACCGCTTTACGCACCGCCGTGTCACCCACCTTGACCGCAGCTACAATACCATCAGTATTGCCCGAGACCACAGCCCCTCCTGCCGCTATGACGCGCTCTATTAGGGCTAACAAAGTCAGCTGCCCCGTGAGCGTGACGTGTAACATCACCTCAGGATCATATAATGGAGAATGCTTTGCGGCAGTCTTGCCGAATGTACCATTGAGCGAGATCTTGAGAGTCTCATTAACAGCTGTGTCACCCGCTTTCTTGGCTATCATACGCCGATCGTAGATTGAGCGGTACTCCTTAATAAATGCAGCGTCTCCAGCTTCGGCATTGATGATGATTGAGGGATAGAAAGAGGCCGCGTCAATCTCGTATAGCTCGAAATCGTCGCATGCGACAAAGCACACTTTACGGTCATGCTGACTATGCAAACCACCAACGCCGGTTCTATAAGTCCCGCCGAGCATCTTCCTGGCCGCACCCATACCCTTCGGCAAGATGACGTGACCCGTATTCCGGTTCATATCATACTCATGCGTCCGCATGGACTCATATAACTCACGCAAGTCCCCGTCACGGATCTCCTTTAGGAAGTCAGGGGGGTTGTAGTCAATACTATGCGGCACCTTGGTGCGTCCGTATTCCAAATTGAGCCTCTTTATGAAGCCCTTTTCAGCCATTTGGGTATCCGATAGGGAGCGCATATCAATATGATATTCACGACCCATCACCTGCCGAATATCCAGAGGTCCGTTCAACTCATCAAACAACGCTTCAGTGGTGTCCAAGTCATTCTTGCAATATTGTAACACATCATCTAACATGTCCGGAGTCCAACACACCGTATGATCGAACGGCAGATCTTGTACAGTTGGCATTGCCATCCTAGCCCCGTAACACTTCAGCGACACAAACGAGGGGGCAACACTCATCAGGTCAACGGAGTCGATGTCAAGCTTCTCAAGACCGAACTTGCGATAGGTTTTGTATGGAAACAGCCGATCCTTAATGATCCCGTCGCCGATATGTTTGATCTCACGGGGAGACCGTCCCTCGATCATCGCTGACCAGAGCGGTTCATCAAACCCGTGGTTATTGAACCCAACAAAGGTCTCACCGCTGTCGGCTACACATTCAAGATTACCGATACGAGATTCAGTCTCGTCATACGACCAGACCCAGAAATACTCTCCCGTGCGCGTATCCTTAAACATGATAAGCCACGCATCAGGGCAGACTTCAATATCATATATAACAGCCATAATTATCTCTTGTCCTCAACCATCGTGATAACACATGTTTCCATCATAAAGCGATGTTCGCGAGCCTGCCCGTTCATCAACACCACCGTCTTATATGCTTTCACCGGCTCATTGGCATTACCAATACGGATCTTGCCCCCTGTCTGGGCAGCAAGCCTGAATAGGTCAAGATTACCCAATCTGTTTTTAATTCCCATCCGACTGCTCCTCTTTCATTCGTTCAACAAACTTCTCGTACACCCACTCCATGGGGACGTCTCCAATCGTCTCGTGCCAGTTGTAGTCGTTCATCCATCTACGCTTGACGCAATCCTCACAACCACACGTCTCGATACTTTCACCATCCATGTTCCCGGCTTTACTGCCGCAGACCATCATGAGACTTGCTCCTCACTCAGCTCACATTCCCGCAAAGGCATCCAACCATTGTTCGTACCTGAACACACAATCATTGTTTGATTGAATATACTATCAGGACCGGCAATCATTGTAACGGGCGCACCCTTGAGAGACTCGTGTTCTTCCTTACAAATTCTCGGCGTGTAGTCTATCAGGTCGCCTTCATTAATATCTCTAAGTTTCATGATTTACCTCCCATCTTGTCAACGATCTTATCCACGTTCATTTGAAACTCCACATGAGTGACCCACATGGTCGTACAGTCCTCACAAGTAGACGGCACTTCAACAAACCGCATGAAGTACAACTGTCTGTCAAACGTAAAGACAATCAGGTGCGCCACCTCATGTATGATGACCGCCCCTCGTGGAATACACACCCCAATAGCCTGTCCTCGGCTTGCGTGCCTCATGAGGCCTCCAGAATCTTAGTCAAATCCTCTAGACCCAACATAGCATCCATACTTACATGCCACGCTTCATTTGACGTACCCTGACCCAGCAGAAAGATAGCCAGAATGTGCAACTTACCCTTCCACGCATAAACAATGAAGTCCTCACGCCGTTTGATGATCTTCGCTTTGGCAGGAACCCATTCCTTGATCGCCTGATCTTTTGTCTTATAAGTCATTTCTGATATCCTCTACAAATTCAACAAACGCAATTCGCGCTTCCTTAACGTTGTTAACAACACAGGCGGCAGCATGATAATCGCCCTTACAATCGGTGTACATCTTCGCCCACAATATGCCGCCCACCCGTTTCACTTTGAAGAATGCTTTCATTACCCTGTACCATTACCGCGATCAGGGTTAACATATGAACCACACGCGCCATGCTCCATGTCGAGATCATCCACTTCGTCAGAAAAGGTCGCACCTGACGCGCTTTCCGTGTTTAATTTAATCTCCGTCTTCAAGAACCGCTTACCGCAGTCTTGACATTCCAAATCACCCTTCGCGGTGACCTCCTTAAGCTCACCCATATGGGTACACGCATCTTCCCGCAATTCAAATCCACCCGTCTCCAATTCGGTAACACTGACCAACGGCTCACCGAGTTTGATTTCAGCTTGGTCGTCACGATACATCCGCTGCATGTCAACCTCGCTTTCTACCAAGAGCAGGTAACGCCTGAGATCAGCAATGTCATCATTGATATCACCTGTGTTTTCAAGACTGGCCTCAAAGATATCCCAACCGTGTTCGCGCACGATATTCTCAATACGATCCCACTTGCGGGCGAGCATCATCATTGCACCGATACCGCCACGCTTCATCCAGGAGCGACCATAGGTCTTTCCCTTGGCTTCCAAAATCATCACATCCTGGTCAGCTAGCTCCTGAATGTTTTCATAGTTTTCTACTGTGTTATTCATACGTTATCCCTTTCTTGTTCAGCAATTTGTTTTGTGTGCACATATGATTTGCCAAGTTTCTTTGCAATCTTTGAAACAGACAAACCCTTCCTCAATAATTCGATAACTCGTATTCTAAAGAGGTTAGAATTATGTCTAGCCCGACTAACCCTATCAACACGACCCGTACCTACACGACTCATGGCGCAATCTCCATAGGTTTACCCAGAGTGTAAGTCAACGGGACAATCCTCAGATCTTCCAATTTACGTTCGGGCTTTCTAGTAACACACAGATCGGGGTCATCGGGATCATCAAAATAACCACCGAGAGATCCACCACTCATAAACCAGACACCGTCGCACCACCACTTGGCAGAACTACGGGCATCCCGCTTACGAGCGAACAGCCTCGGTATCCCGCTAAATTCCTGGGCAGTCGCCCCACCGCTCTTGGTGTTCTTAGCGGGGAGGAATAAACCTGTCTTGACGTTTTGTACGACATAGAAACTATATGAGATATCAAAGGCTGTCATAATCCCGCCCTCGTGTATGCACGTTCAATAGTTTCCTTCATTTCATGGGCACCTTGACAGGTTGCCCGATGCTGATCCCGCCCACGAGATGGGTAAGGCACGAACACCTTGTACTTCCGCAACCGTTTAAAGTAACACACGGAAAACCGTTCGCCTCTGTATTCACCAATCAGATGAGGCGTGCCCCCATTACTCCATCGTGTGATGTGGCCTTCGGTCTTAACCAATTCAAGACCCGCATGACCGATGGCCGAAGCCGCCCTTTGGAGAGAGCGGGGAAATGAGTTGTGGCCGATACGTTCAATTTTCATTGGACATCTCGCCTTTGCCGGCAACTACGGAAACGGGCTTGCGTTCAGGCTCTGGGGGAACCTCAGCATATGTATAACCCTTGCGAACCTTATTGATTACCGCAACCTTCATTTCCAAGTGCATGGCGATCCAACTATTCTCACGCCCCATCTTGATAAAGCGACGGATCTGCCAAACCTGCTCATTTGTGAGCCGTTTGGCATACTTCTGCTCTGCGGGCTTCTCATATTGTTCGACTTGTTCGGTCAACAACTTATTCTCAGCACGAAGGTTAACCAACTCATCATACATGACTTGGTGATTCTCGGTCTTCTCCCAGAGCCGATCATTCTTGTCACCCACCTCAGCGTTATCGGCTTGTAACTCCTCAACCTTAAGCCTCAGCCGAGCGGTCTCAACCTTCCATTCGTCAAGCAATCCAACCGGAATGGTCTGACGTTGGTCGTCCAGACGGGCGCGTAACTTTTCAGTGGGGACGCGGGGGGTGTAGTCTTCCGTCAGGAATACGTCGTACTCAACATGGAGTTTAACAGCGCAGCCTGTGCTGATCAGGTCAAGTATATCGTCAATCTTCTGCTCACGCACTTCCTGGTTGCGTTTAGCAAATTCACCTAGTTGGTCATTCTGAGTCATGCCATACTCCCAATCCGATTTTACCAACAACATACTCGCAAAGTTCTTCATAGAACAACGCGCAACAGTCCACTGTACAAAAGTCAGCTAGAAAGTCAATACCGCGAATAATAGGTTTCAGCGCAGCCTGATTACCCAGCTGGTATTCCATAAAACAACACAGCACAAGATCAGCCATGTCGGCAGTCTTGAGAACTTGTTCTTCAAATGGGGTCAGGTTCGGCGTGATACCGAGTTTGATATTAACCGTGTCTTCCACCTTATTAAGCGCGTGAGCCATCATGGGAAAGTCCCACTTGGTAACAGCACTCATGTCGCCCGTAATATGTTCATGAATGTCATGCTCCAGAGCGGCAATAATAAGCTCCTTGCGGCAGTCGGGATGGATGTGTTGAACGTGTAGGGCGACACCCCACGAATGAGACGCAACCAGATGCTCTTTCAGCATAGGCACGGTATGGAACCTCTTGACTTCGCCGCCAAGACGTTTATTAATTAAGACGTTGATCATATGAGACCTCAAGTTAATGTTAAAAGTTAAAACGCAGGGTAACTATAAACCCTTATCATTCCATAAGTAAAGGCATAATTATTGCCTTTAAATCCAGCACTTCTCTGGAAAATAAACTGTAAGATAACACCCTTCTAGCCCGTGAAATTTCAGTGGCTTTTATGTGAAAACCAAACTTCCCTGTCCGGTTTCTTTCCACCTTGTTTTCAATCTCAAATGCAAAATCATGCCTATGAAATTCACACACCAACAAGGTGCTTTCCCATGTAGGAAATGAGAATGTGCCCAGGAATAGAAACGTCTTGGATGGATGACAGATACCGCTAGGTTCCCCATTCTTCTTTGCCGTTTCAATATACAGGTTGCCAAACAAGTGAATGTTAGTATCCAACTGAGCGAACGTGAAATCACTCATACAGGCTTGCACACCATAGATCCGCTTTATCATAGATGGCCTATGAATGATGGTGTCGTTGAGCTTCATTTCCCCACCAATTCACTATGAAATCTGATAGCAGCTTCAAACTCGGCCATGGGCATTGTCCAACTATCCTCACCAAGAGGGGAGGGGGAATACTTCGGCTCTTCCTTAAACAATATAAGCAAGAATGCCCACACTTTACGGAACTCAGGCTTGACCTGAACGCGAACAACCCTGTCCTTGAGATTGCCCGCCAGGAGCAGATAGAACGTACCCTTGCCCAGAACCGTCACACTGATAGCCTGTTGCTTGTTCTTCCAACTGAACAGGGCTGGGTCAAATATCGAATAGTCCAGACAATTGCTCAACGCCATTGTTCGTTTGAAATCTTTGATCGTACGATTACGCTCGCTGATCGCTTTTTCCATAGCTTCTATTGCTTCTTTAGACATACTATACTCCAGTTAAAAATTAAGCGAGTGGCTCGTACGTTTCCCCATTGACAAACGTTATCTTAGCCACCTCTAGAAACTCACCAGTAATAGGGTGAGCCATCTTAATCACAGGCACACCACCTATGATCTCTTCTTCAACACTAAACAGTTCAACCGTTGCCTTGACAACGTCATCTGGGCGATAGGCGATATCAACCGACGCCACCCCGTAAAGTTCCCTGTCACCGATCATAACCTTGGTGTTGTAGCCTGTGAGAAACTGACCATCTTCCAAGTCTTCCCTTGGCTTCAATGTCAATGCTTGACCTTTCATAACTTGCTCCTGTTGATGAGTACTTTCACGGAGTCGGCGCGAATCCATAATGTCTCACCCAACACGCCTTTACATAGTTTCCATCTTGCTCCACCACCGGAAGGATAGGGTGCTTCCATGACAAACGTAGGCAACTCTGATATATCATTGATGGTCTGTCGTAATTTCACATAATTTTTGGCGTTTCTTCCCCACTCTTTCTCTGCCGCTTCCAGCCGTTTGAGCAGGATGCCACGGTCATTGTCTGCATCATGTAGGTCATCTGAGAATATCAATTTTCCGCTATGGTTTCTGTCATCCGTATCATGCCGTTCCTGAATCTCTGCCGTGGTTGGTTCACCACATTTAGAATTGGGACAATACCAATTAGATGGATGAGCAGAACACCCCGCACGACACTCAAGTTTTGTACCACAAATAGAACAGTTATGACCTTTCATGGTATCTCCCGAATGTAAAACGGCTCGACCATTTTCAGGTCACCCTCACTCCCAACAATCCAGAAGCACGTGCTGTCGTCCTGAACAAGCTCGTCTTGCTCACCTAGCCAACGCCACATCTTCGCTTCATATGTTGGATGGAAGTTGATACCGTCCCAGTTCTCACCTTTGAACTTCTGGCTGTATTCAGAATAGCCATTGGTCTGGATATTCTCATACCGGATATCAAAAGGCAATTCGGCAACATCTACACCCATAATCTTCATACGCTCGGCAACCCACTTCATCTTGTCGGGACCGATACCGATCATGTAGACCTGCTCAATATTGTGATGGTCGTGATACAGCCCCAGCAACACACTACACAGCGAGTTACAAGAACCGGCAGGTACGATCAACCGTGTGACCTCATCAGGGATATTCATTGTCTGGCGTGCGCCAACGTAATGAAAAGCCAGGATCTCCTCGGCAGAGTATTGGGTATGATCCATGCTGATACCGTAAGGCACGTACATGGAACTGTCCACAATACATTCTTTCACCCTGGATTGGATCGTGGTGTTGTATGGGGACTTCACATACTCAAACTCCGCACCGAACCCATAGGCCATTCTAGGGTTAGGATGAGTCAATATGGTATGCGGTTTGGAGTATACGATCATCCGCGTAGGGATACCATAGTGAGCGCCTAATATAGCCGACATACTAAGTTGTGGCGACTGGATACTTGCCCCCGTAACCACGTGAGACGCTCCCTCAACCTGTAGACTGAACAGGTAGGTTAGCTGCCGCATCTTGCTACCGTTGGGACCTCCATATCCAAGCGGAGCAAACATGTCCTCCCGCTTGAACCAAATACCCTCATGATTCTCGACCGGAGTCAAGTCCGTTAAGTGATCTTCCCAACAGATCACGTCTCTCGCTAGACTAAGCGTGGGAAAGATTGATTTGTTCAAAATAATATCTCCTGTGGTCTGGTGACCAATTAAAAAGGTAAGTTTTCGTAAAAGTTTTTATGCCATGTTTTCCATAGCTGTCTACGTGGAAAAGCTTTTGTCATGGCTCTGCTCATTTCATAAAGCTGTTTAGCTTCTTTAGGATTGAGTATCAACACAACACGATCGTCCTTCTTTGCACGGTATGGGTGTGTAAAGGCTTCTTCATAAATTTGCATCAGAATAATATCTCCACTTCCTGGGCTGCGGTCATGAGTTCTTCTCCAACACCGTCAAGCCATGATTGACATTCTTCCAGATAACCCTCTTCGTCAAACTCATCGTCATCGTCATCGGTGTGGTCAGCCTTATCAATGTCACATTCGATCTCAACCGATTCAAGCGAGTCAGCCGCGCACTCCAAGCTGCCGGCCATCTCTTCCATATTCATGGCTTGCTCGCCCTGCTGAAGACCCTCAGGCATATTCTGCACACCGTCGGTGTACTCCTCACCAATCTCACGGAATGACTCACAACATTCCTGCACAATAGTCTCTAGGTCACTATTGGCCTGATCTGCATCAACGAACCTGAGGTTCTCCACACCGTCCTCAAGCTGTTCCTGGGCAGCATAGATCTGAGACTTCTTGCCACCGCACGTCTGAGACGCCCTTGGATAAGTCTTGCTGTAGCGTGTTGAACTACGGAACGGAGTCCAATGATAATAGGATTCCCCTTTCTTGCAGCAGGGGTTGTCCTTTCGCGCCTTCTTGACATGAATGACTCTGGGCATTACTATTCCTCCAAATCAGGTCGGGGGGGTGTTGCCTTCTAACCAATCGACAACAGCCATGATACCATCAGCATACGACATGCCGTGGTATTCCTTGGCTTGCCCGTGAGAATACTCCACAAGGGCTTCCAAGTCTTTCGTTGTGGGGACGACTTCAAGCATAATACTTCACTTCCTCTAAAAATATTAAATGGCTATCTTCACATCGCTTCGCAAACAATTGAAACCGTTTGGAGCTTCTGTTAAAATAGATGAACCGCTTTTCAGCGGGAAAGTCACGCAGTTGTTTTGCAGCAGCTGCGTCTGCCGTTTTGTAATCTCTATACATTCTGTAAATCCTTCATCAGTCCAAGTTGTAATTTAGATTTCTGGTTGAGCCGCTTGAGAATGTCGTCTTCCTTAACACCCCCCACCATGTGCGTGATAAACACGGTGCTCCTCTGCCCCTGTCGGTTCAACCTTGCTATGACCTGTTCATACGTCTCAAGATTCCAGTCACAGCTATAGAACAACATGTGATGACCAGGACCTTTCTGTGCATTGATCCCATGACCGGCAGCTTGCGGCTGAACCAGTATCACAGGTAGAATACCCTCGTTCCAATCGGCCAGCGCCTTAACACGAGCCTTCTTGGTAACACCACCGCCCAGCACCGGAGCGTTTGGAAATATGGATTGAAGTTGCATGAGTTCAGGGATGTAGGTATAAACGATCATGACCGGCTGACCATTCATTGATTCTATGTAGTCCTTTGCGGCTTTCATCTTCCCGTCGTGGAGGCGATGGATCACTCCATCCTCATCGTACATAAAGCCCGAACAACACTGTCGCAATTTAATCGACAAGGTTGTATCGTGTTCAATTAGGATCTCTGTCTCATCAGGCATCGTGGCCATGAGTTCAGTCAATAATTCATTGTAAATATCAAATGACACCTTGTTCATCTTCACCCTAATACTGGGCAGGACGATCGGCGGCTTCTGACCTAACACATCCTCTGCACGCATTGAAACCACGTGGCTAGCACGCAACCTCTTGTGGATAGCTTCCTTAGCTCCTCGGCGTAGAACGAACTGATTATACTTGCGGGGACTCTCTGAGATATCAATGAAGTAATCTTGTTCAAAGTCACCTTTGTATTTGCCCAGAGTCTTCCCGTCGTCCACCGTCATCATCTCACCCCAGAGGTCTGAGTATCCGTTAGGGACTGGTGTGCCTGTTAGCCCAAGCCTAGGCACAGGGTTAATTCTGAAACGCTGTTTAGCTTGCCTCCACCGCTGCGAGGTGCTGTTTTTAAACTTGGTCAACTCGTCAATTATAACGTAGTCAAACGGGAAGATCCCCGTCTTGTGGAGCCAGCCGATCAGGTCGGGAGTTATCAGATAGATGTCAGCTTCCTTGGCCATGAGCATGGCAATGCGCTGCTTAGGGTCACCACCGAGATGTTGAACGCGCATTGGATAGCCCCAGAGCTTATTCTCAGGCTCCCAGACCGTCTCGCATATAAATAAGGGGGCGATAACCAACGTGATCATGTCCGGCCATGTTAGCCGTTTTTGATAGATAATCTCCAACGAGGTTAGCGTTTTCCCGAGACCCGCTTCAAGAAACAACGCAGGACTATCGTGGAATAAGACTTCTTCCGCAGCTATTCGCTGATATTTGTGGAGGGGTGCATAGTAGTTAATTGCTTCCATCTAGTTAAAGTTGCTCTCAAAGTTAATGCGTTATCAATGACCAAGACCTTGAATCCCATTTTACGCAGTCTTCGATGCATGGTCTTCTGTCCCTTGCGGGGTTCTTCACCAGGAGCTTTCATCTCAACGAATCGGACGTGACCTCCTGGTAGGAGAACTTGGCGATCTGGCCAGTGGGTCAAGTTCATCTTGATACACTTTCCCCCTAGCTTCTTGACGCCTTTATAAAACGTTGTTTCTAGGCTCGCTTCAACAAGTGCCAAGGGCTAGACCTCCTAAAACAGCTGCAAGTTTAACCCCTCACAGGCATAAAGTAAACCCCGAGAATTAAAACCCTTTTTCCATATGAAAATAGCACCTCAAACACCTTAAATATACACGCCCTCGCGCGAGGGAGAGGTGGCTTTTTCTATATGAAAATTATTTTTATTCGCCCACTTTACTTATGGAATCTAAAGGGGTTAAACTAGCTGGGCGTTAACAAATTAACCATTTTAACTTTTACACAAGGAACAAACTCATGTCACATGAATTAGCACTCACTGCAGATGGTCGCCCAGCAATGGCATACATTGGTGAACAACCTTGGCATGGTCTCGGCCAGGAGCTTGAGGAAGGCGCAGACATTTCCGTATGGGCAAAAGCCTCCGGGATGGACATGGAGCTTAAGGAAAGTCCAGTCATGGGCGAAACTTCCGAGGGCGACACGCTGATCCTCCCTGACAAAAAGATATTGTATCGGGCAGACACGAATGAAGCTCTGTCCTGCGTCGGTCAGAAATACAAAATCGTACAGCCCGTTGAGGTTCTTGATTTCTTCAAACGTTACGTCGGTGGCAACGCGCAGCTTGAAACAGCGGGTATGTTATTCGGTGGTCGCGTCTACTGGGCAATGGCTCGCCTTGAAGGTGAACTCAACGTCGCGGGTGATATTACATTACCCTACCTCCTGTTGAACAGTAGCTGCGACGGATCAATGTCCACCTCTGCCCGTTTGACATCTATCCGAGTCGTCTGTAACAACACGTTATCATACGCAGCCGGACGCACGAAGCCCACCGTGACCATCAGGCACAACCAGACGTTCTGTGCCGACAGCCTCGGTAATCAGATGGAAGAGCATTACGCTTCCTTGAAGGCACTCGGTGAGACCCTGAAGATGCTCGCCAAGGTGAAGGTTAACGAGCAGAAAGCCGAATTGTTTGTCCGGACACTGCTTGATAACGTTACTCAGGCAAACCTGAAGGACACCAAGATCACACGCGGCAGCAACCGCATCTTGGAACTCTTCAATGGTGAGGGCAAAGGCTCCACTGAAGAACCAGCCAAGGGAACAGCCTACGGGTTGTTACAGGCCGCGACCGAATACTATGATCACGAGTATGGTCGCACCCAGGAAAGCCGCTTATCCGAAGCATGGTTCGGTTACACAGCAGGCAAGAAATCCAAATTCGCAGATGACCTCGTCCTCGCGGTCGCTGCATAAGAATTACATGGGACGGCTCCTTTATGGGCAGATGGTAGTGTCCATAGATACCCTGAATAATATCTGCCGTCTGGCCTCTATAACGTCTCGGCCATTATTAGATAAAGGGTATCTGCTGCCAGAAAACAATGGACTGCCGGCACACGAATAGGGGTGTGTTCGGCGGATCCATAACTTTTTAACTGAGGATTAACTAACATGGGTTATTTATCTATATCAATTCAGACCCTCGTTCTCAAGACGGGTGAGGAGATCAGGGGTAACAACAAAATACCCATCACTCGCTCTGTCCGATTCCGCGACAAGGGTCAGAACTGGACGGGATGCAAATGCCACCCTCGCGAGATCGAGGTCGTCGGCGAACCAAACACAAAGGAACTCCGAGCACTGATCTGCGCAAGCATACGTGAGGATCAAGGATACACCGGAGCTAAAATTACTCAAGGGATGATATACACATGAGGAAATACTTAGTAGAAGTCAAGTTCGCTCGGGAACGGATAGTCTTATTCTTGCATATGCTGGATAAGGAATCCGCCATTGAATGGGTGAGCACCAATATGCCGAACGCAAAGAGCGCAAAGGCACATCTGTTGACCGACCGTGAAATATACATCACAAACAATGTCAATCAAGCCCACGGAGTAGGAAGTGAGGACTGAGTACACTCGCGAGTGCCATTATTGCCGGAGGTCCTCTCGACCTGTAGCACAGAACAAACCGTGCCCCCACTGCGCCCATATCACCAAGAAATGGCACCGAACAACCAACTGGGTGATCATAATTGTAAGTATGGCCGCAATCGCTGCCATCGCTTTCGAGTTGGAGTGGTTGCTATGATCAAACGAATCAAAGACAGGGTCGGACGCATCCTCTGCTGGCTGGCATATCACGACTTGGACACCGGCAGGAGCGTTATGGAAATTCCAGGAAACAGATTTCACGGTCCCAGACTACTTGTAACACACGGATGTATGCGACCGAATTGTGAACAGACAATAACCAAGGTGAAAAGAACATGACTATTGAACATTCAAACATTGTACAGATTCGCTGCCCGTATTGCTTTGATGTACATGACACCCTAGAAGTAAAAGGCAACGGAAAGCATTACTTTGCCAGAGATCCTGATTATATTAGGAATGCAGGTCCTATGGAACACTCATCAAGTCAGTACGGAGCTTCTATCGTCAGCAACGGTGTACATATATGCGATCACTGTAATAATGAATTCGCTTGGAAGCTCAAGATGGTTGAAGCGCCTTCTGTAGAATGTGTCACGGTGAAATTTGAATGAATAAGAAATATCACAACGATGCAAACTACGACTGCCCAGCAACCGCTCTGGCCGACACTGTTCCTGGTAAGTGTATTTGCAAGCCGCCCCATGACGAGTCTCCCTTCCCCGTCCATGAAAGGTTGATTGAAGTCAAGGAAGGATCTCAGGCTATTGGTGATTTCCTAACATGGTGTTGTGAAGAAGGCATGTGGCTCGCCAAGTATCCTAAGAAACATGACGCGCTCAGTCACGACACCCTGAGACCCGTACCCAACTCAATCACCGACCTTATAGCTGAGTTCTATGAAATCGACCTCAAGGAACTTGAGAACGAGAAGCTGGAAATACTTGATCAAGTAGGGAAGGCACGTGATGCTTCAACACTATAAGCAATTCTTACAAAGGCTCTTCTGCCGGCAGAAGGACGGGTTTCAACCTGAACCTTGCGGGGTTCGACACCCCGAGGAGCCTCCATATTTAGAACCGTGTGCAATCTTTAGCACTACGAAAACGCTCAGCCGGACTGAAATATCCCGCCTTAGAAAGCAGTGGGCGACCCTATTCAACTCAACCCCAGAAAAAGGAGACGCATATGCCTATGACATGAATGCTGCTGTAGAAGCCCCCCATAACATTCTTCTAATACCACATGGAATCAATTATGTAAACTTAGAGGAACACGTTATGGAACATTCTACAGAGTTAAAGATCAAAGTCAAGCATCTCGCCGCCGAAGCTAAAATCATCCGAGAGGAAGAACAGAAGCTCAGCGGTATGGAAAAGTGGAACTTACAGCACCACAGAAAAACCACCGTGAGAGACGCGGCGCGGAGATCGCAGTTTGCTTATGCTATCGTTCGTGGAAAGACTCTGGACTCAACCGCTCGCGGTTATGCTCCGGACAGTCTGAAGCGAATGAGGGATAAGGAATCTGTAAAGAAAATGGTCAGGAAGTATGGCAACCCCTCCATGCAGCTTGATCATGAGAAGTTAGTCGAAGACTGGTTCAACGGCTAGCAACGGACGGGGGAGAGCACCCATAGCTCTCCCCCATTTTAATCGGAGACAATTATGAAACTCACATTATTACTGATACTCATTACATTATTACTCGCATCATGCGCATTACCGTTTGCTAAAGAAGAGATGGACCGAGCAGATGGAACATGTGTAGGTCAGGGAGGCTTGTCCCATATAAGGATAGGAACGCGCCAGTTTGAAGCACACTGCAACGACGGATCGGTTACTATTCTCTTTCGCGAAGTAGCAAGAAAGACGGTAGCTGACCAATGAAAATATGTTACCGACCAAAGAACTTCAGAGCCGCGACCTTAGTAAGGATTGAGGAAATAAACGACATCATTGATGAGTATGATGCTCAGGGGTTCTCGCTCACCCTCCGGCAGCTATACTATCAGTTCGTTGCTCGCGGGATGATACCTAATGACCAGAAAGAATACGACAAGCTCGGCGCTATCCTCAATGACGGGCGGCTTGCCGGATTGATCGACTGGGACGCTATTGAAGACAGAACCCGCAATCTCAAAGACCACGCATCCTGGAATTCACCAGCAGCGATTGTCCGGACATGCGCCAACCAGTTCACATATAACCTCTGGGACAACCAGGAATTTGCTATTGAGGTCTGGATTGAGAAGGAAGCTCTCATCGGTGTGATCGAGCCGATCTGTAACGAGCTTCAGATCCCCTTCTTTGCGTGCCGTGGATACGTCTCCCAGTCTGAGCATCAGTTCGTTGCTCGCGGGATGATACCTAATGACCAGAAAGAATACGACAAGCTCGGCGCTATCCTCAATGACGGGCGGCTTGCCGGATTGATCGACTGGGACGCTATT
>PVMS01026587.1_pt1 | contig 15597 bp, 13 predicted proteins | sample 1853461 | NCBI WGS metagenome assembly PVMS01 (sample SAMN08582032, study PRJNA380276) | Marine sediment metagenome, whole genome shotgun sequencing project. | isolation source: ocean sediment barecode stripped | collected 2017 | reverse complement strand
GGCATTGTTACAAGAGATTTGAAGGAAGGTGAAGATATCATCGACCAATTGTCTGATCGTGTTCTGGGTAGAACAGTACTAGACGATTTAATAATAGATGGAAAAGTGATGATCAAGGCTGGATCTATTATTACTGAGCATGAAGCTGAAATCATCGCCGATAGCGAAATACAAAGTGTTCGAATTAGATCGGTTTTGACCTGTGAATCTAAAAGAGGTGTTTGTGGAAAATGTTATGGATGGGATTTAGCCAGACACCGTATAGCCAATATGGGAAGTGCGGTTGGAATTATAGCGGCACAAAGTATTGGTGAGCCGGGCACGCAGCTTACATTACGGACATTTCATATTGGTGGAACTGCAACACGTATCATCGAGAAATCTCATATGCAAAGCAGGTATGGTGGTGTTGTCAAATTCTCAGCTAATTATGATTTTGCTGATACCATAGATGAAGCAGGCGATGAAATAACAAGATGTATGGTTAGACATGCAAAAATATTTATTGTTGACGAACAAAATGCTGCAAGTATAAAAGCTGAATTTAACGTTCCTTATGGTGCTAATGTATTTGTAAGCGAAGGTGAGCCTGTTAAGGCAGAGACCATATTGATACAATGGGATCCGTATACAGACATAATTCTTGCCAGACATGATGGATTTGTCAATCTGACAGATTTTGCTGAAGGAGATACATATCAGATTGAAGCTGTGGAAGGTGGTAAAAAACAAATGGTGGTTGTTGAATCAAAAGATCGCCAACTGAGTCCACAAATAGAAATACAAGATAAAGATGGAAACGTAATGGCTGGTGGAACAATATTGCCAGTGAATGCTACTTTGAATGTTATCAATCAACAAGAAGTTAAACGTGGGCAGACTTTAGTAAAAATTCAAAAAGATATAGGAAAAACTCGTGATATTACGGGTGGTTTGCCCCGTGTCGCTGAATTATTTGAAGCGAGAATGCCATCTAAACCTGCAATAGTTACAGAGATAAATGGAACGGTTAAATTTGGTGAAACAAAACGTGGTATTCGTAAAATCTTAATTGAATCGCGCGATGGAGAAAGTCGTGGATATAAGATTCCTTATGGAAAGCATGTTATTGTCCATGAGGGAGATTTTATTACGGCTGGTACACCGCTTTGCGAAGGTGCAATTTCGCCGGTTGACATATTAGGCATACTTGGTCCCGGAAATGTTCGTGAATATCTCGTAAATGAAATACAAGAAGTATATCGTTTGCAGGGAGTGGGTATCAATGATAAACATATTGAAGTAATTGTTCGCCAAATGATGAAAAAAATCATGGTAACCGATCCCGGTGATTCAAGGTTTTTAGAATCCGAACGAGTCGACAGAGTAGATCTGACCATCGAAAACGAACGTTTAGGCAATATGGTTGTTGTTGCTGATCCTGGTGGTAGTGACTGGGGAAAAGGTACGCTAATATTGAAAACTGAATTAAGAGACATTAATAAAGAATTGAAGGATGAAGGAAAAGCACCGATTAAAACACATAAAACTAAATCGGCTACATATGATCCATTATTGATGGGTATTACTCAGGCTTCATTAAATACCGAAAGTTACCTGTCCGCAGCATCGTTTCAGGAGACTACAAGAGTACTTACAGACGCAGCAACAGCAGGGAAAACAGATTACCTTAGAGGATTGAAAGAAAATGTACTGATCGGTAGATTGATACCTGCCGGTACTGGATATCCTGCTTTACAAGACATTTCCTTGGAATCGGAAGAAGTTGTTAAGGTCATTGAACCAGTAGAAATTCAACTTGGTAATATTGTGTAAAAATAAAATGAATATTACTGTTATAATAATTGACTATATTCATAATTCTTGAATAAATTTATAGGCTTAATTTAAATAGATATGCCGACGATAAATCAACTAGTAAAGAAAGGTAGAAAGCGGATTCTGCAAAAAAAATGCAAGTCCGGCACTACAACGTAACCCACAAAAACGTGGAGTATGCGTGCGTGTATATACAACTACACCTAAAAAACCTAATTCAGCATTGAGAAAAGTTGCCCGTGTTAGATTGACGAATGGAATGGAGGCCGCAGCATACATTCCTGGCGAAGGTCATAACTTGCAAGAACATTCAATTGTATTGATTGAGGGCGGTAGGGTCAAGGATCTTCCCGGTGTACGTTATCATATTGTACGTGGAACACTCGATACTGCCGGTGTCAATGATAGAAAGAGTAGTCGTTCCCGTTACGGTGCAAAACGACCTAAGGCTTAATTATTATGCGTAGAAGAAGACCAGAGAAAAGAGAAATATTACCCGATCCGGTTTTTAATGACCTATCGGTTGCCAAATTTGTCAACTATGTGATGGAACGTGGTAAAAAAGGTGTTGCTGAAAAGATTTTTTATGATTCTATGGATGTGATCAAAAAGAAAACTAAGATTGACGGATTAAAAATATTTCAAGATGCTATTAAAAATGTTACGCCAGTATTGGAAGTGAAATCAAAACGTATTGGTGGGGCCACTTATCAGGTGCCGATTGAAGTTCCAAAAAATAGACAATTTTATTTGTCATCACATTGGATTATTAATGCAGCGGTAGGTCGTGGTGGCAAACCAATGGCTGAACGCCTGGCTACCGAACTAATCGCAGCTGCGAATAATGAAGGTGGTGCAATTAAGAAAAAAGACGATACACACCGTATGGCAGAAGCAAATAAAGCATTTGCACATTTTGGTAGACCCCGGCGATAATGAAAAGTATTTCCCTAGATAAAGTACGTAATATTGGTATAATGGCTCATATTGACGCTGGTAAGACCACGTTAACTGAGCGCATATTATTTTATACCGGACGTACGCACAAAATAGGTGAAGTACATGAGGGTGGTGCCACAATGGATTGGATGGCTCAGGAAAAGGAAAGAGGCATCACAATAACTTCTGCAGCTACAACTTGTTCGTGGAATGACCATCGTATTAATATTATTGATACACCAGGTCATGTAGATTTTACAGTAGAAGTCGAGAGGTCGCTTAGGGTATTAGATGGCGCTGTAGCAGTGTTTTGTGCAGTTGGGGGAGTTGAACCGCAAAGCGAAACGGTTTGGCGCCAAGCCGATAAATATAATGTTCCACGCATAGCTTTTGTAAATAAAATGGATCGTACCGGCAGTGATTTTTATCATGTAATAGATATGATGAAGGAAAGATTGGGTGCCAATCCGCTACCGATGACTATTCCAATAGGTTCCGGTGATTTATTTACAGGAATCATTGATCTATGCTCGATGCAGGCAATTTTGTATAATGAATTCTCATTAGGTGCTCGATTTGAGTATGGTGAAATTCCTAAAGATTTAAAAGAAAAAGCTGACAAGTGGCGACATCTTCTTATTGAAGAAACTGCAGCTTATGATGAAAAATTGTTGGATAAATATGCAGCTAATGAAGAAATTAAAGATGATGAATTAAAAGCGGCAATCCGAAAGGGATGTATAGACAATACATTTATTCCAACTTTTTGCGGTTCAGCTTTTAAAAATAAAGGTGTACAAAGATTATTGGATGCTGTTGTTGATTTTTTACCCACTCCTTTAGATGTTGGTGAGATATCTGGTCTGGATCCAAATGATACAGATATTGTCTTAAAACGTAAACCGGACGAAAAATCACCCTTTAGTGCGCTAGTCTTCAAGATCATAACGGATCCATACGTAGGTCGTTTAACGTATCTAAGGGTTTATTCAGGAAAACTTGAAAAAGGGTCATATATTTTTAATCCTAATACTGGAAAAAGGGAAAGGGTCAGCAGATTATTATTAATGCACGCTAATAAGCGTGAAGCTCTTGAATCTGTATCGGCTGGTGAAATTGTTGCTGCAGTTGGTCTTAAGGCTACTAATACCGGTCACACCATTTGTGATATTGATCATCCGATATTATTAGAATCAATGGACTTCCCGGAACCGGTTGTGGAAGTATCGGTTGAACCGGTCAGTAAAGCCGATCAAAAATCACTATCAGAAGCTTTAAGCAAATTAAGTGAGGAAGATCCTACCTTCAAGGTCTCGACAAATCAAGATACTGGTCAAACAATTATTGCTGGAATGGGGGAATTGCATTTAGAGATATTAGTTGATAGGTTGAAACGCGAATTTAGCGTAAATGCCAATGTTGGTAAACCACAAGTTGCGTATACTGAAGCTATCACAAAACGAGTTGAAAAAATTGATGTTAAATTTGCGAGACAATCCGGTGGTCGTGGTCAATTTGGTCATGTTGTGATTAATGTAGAACCAAATGAATCAGGAAAGGGTTATCGTTTTGAAAATAAAATAGTCGGTGGTGTGATACCGAGAGAATATATACCTGCTGTTGATGCAGGAATTCAAGAAGCAATAAGAAATGGTGTAATTGCCGGTTACCCGATTGAAGATTTACGTGTTGAACTTATATATGGATCGTACCACGAAGTTGATTCATCGGAGATAGCATTCAGAATAGCAGGTTCAATGGCAATAAAAAAGGCATGTAATGCAGCAGGTCCGGTATTGATGGAGCCCATAATGTCTGTTGAAGTTGTTACGCCGGAAGAGTATTTAGGCGATGTAATGGGTGATATTAATTCACGTCGCGGAAAAATTGAAGGAATGGGACAACGTAAGGATGCACAAGTAATTAAAGGAAATGTACCGTTAAATAAAATGTTTGGATACGTTACAGACCTAAGATCAATTACTCAAGGTCGCGCTGTTTTTCATATGGAATTTTCACATTATCAACAAGTTCCAAAAAATGTACAGACTGAAATAATGGAACATGTACATGGAACAACATCCTAAATAAATAGGAGGGAGCAATGGCAAAGGCAAAATTTGAGCGTAATAAGCCGCATGTAAACATAGGAACGATAGGTCATGTAGATCATGGTAAGACGACATTGACAGCGGCCATAACGTTAGCGCAATCCGCACAAGGGTTATCGGAGATAATGACTTTTGACGCAATTGACAACGCACCTGAAGAAAGGGAGCGTGGAATTACAATACAGACTGCACATGTAGAGTATGAGACGGCAAATCGTCATTATGCGCATGTAGACTGTCCGGGGCATGCTGATTATATCAAGAATATGATCACAGGTGCCGCTCAGATGGATGGAGCCATATTGGTAGTAAGTGCCGCAGATGGTCCAATGCCTCAGACAAGAGAGCATGTATTGTTAGCTCGTCAGGTCAATGTTCCAAGTATGGTAGTATTTATGAACAAGACCGATCAGGTTGATGACCCCGAGTTATTAGAATTAGTTGAGATGGAACTTAGAGATTTATTGAATGAGTATAAATTCCCCGGTGATGATACACCGATCATTATGGGTAGTGCTTTAGCTGCATTGAATGATCCTACCAATCCGGAAGCTACCAAGTGTATAACAGAATTATTAGAGGCTTGTGATAGTTTTATACCTGAACCCAAGAGAGACGTAGATAAGCCGTTCTTGATGCCTGTGGAGGATGTATTTAGTATAACCGGTCGTGGAACAGTAGGAACCGGTAGAATTTAGCGTGGCATAGTAAGAGTTGGTGATGAGATAGAGATGATTGGAATGGGTTCACTTAAGAAGACTGTTTGTACTGGTGTAGAGATGTTCCGTAAGCTTCTAGATGAAGGCCGAGCAGGAGATAATGCCGGATTATTATTGCGTGGAGTAGATAAAGAAGAATTAAAGCGTGGAATGGTATTGGCTAAACCGGGCAGTATAACTCCCCATACCAAGTTCAAGGCCAATGTGTACGTATTGAAGAAAGAAGAGGGTGGACGTCACACACCATTTTTCAATGGTTATAGACCGCAGTTTTACTTCCGGACAACAGATGTAACGGGAGTAGGGACATTACCTGAGGGAACAGAGATGGTAATGCCTGGTGATAATGTAGAGTTAAGTATAGAGTTGATAACACCGATAGCGATGAATAAAGAGTTGCGCTTTGCAATTAGAGAGGGTGGACATACGGTAGGTGCCGGTGTTGTTACTGAGATTATTGAGTAAATATAGGTATAATAATGGCAGGTAACAGTAAAAGAGTAATCGTGAGATTGGAAAGTACGGCCGGTACAGGCTATAGGTATACTATTACTAAAAGTAAACGTTTACATCCTGAACGGCTTGAATACAGGAAATATGATCCGGTCATTCGGAAGTATGTTGTCTTCAAAGAAACCAAATAATTAGATATATTCAGAATGATATCAATGTTGGTTAAAATTAGGAGTGTAGCTCAATTGGTAGAGCACCGGTCTCCAAAACCGGGGGTTGCGGGTTCAATTCCTGCCACTCCTGCTAGTATCGCGCTGCGATAATAAAGATATGGTGACCTGCTTAAGGATTTTATAATCATGATAAAAAAAATTAGAAAAATATTTGAAGAAGTACAGTTTGAAATGAAAAAGGTGTCTTGGCCTACGTGGGATGAGCTTAAAGGGTCAACCTATGTTGTACTGTCCTTCGCGGTATTGGTGGCTGTGTTTCTATTTGTTGTTGATCTAATTTTAAATAAAATTTTAAGCATTATTCTTTGATATTATGGAATGGTATTCATTAAGAGTAATCTCCGGTAAGGAGAAGCAAATTAAAGAGGCTATTCTTTTCGGAGTTTCTCATAGTGAACACTCGGAGGTGGTGAAGGAAATTTTAGTTCCTACAGAAAATATCATTGAGATGAAAGAAGGGAAAAAGAAGGTTCGTGAAAGAGTATTTTTCCCGGGATATATATTAATAAAGATGGAGATTACCAAAGAATCAAAATTTTTAGTTGAAAATATTAACGGTGTAATCAACTTCATTGGTTCTCGTGGAAAGCCACAACCTCTTAAACCGGAAGAGATCAGTAGAATAATTGGTGCAGTAGAAGGAAGTAAAGATATTGAAATGGCTTCCCATCCATTCAAAACTGGAGATGCAGTTAAGGTTGTTGATGGTCCGTTTATGGACTTCTCAGGGTTTGTCCAGGAAGTTAACACGGATAAGCAAAAATTAAAAGTTTCAGTAAGTATTTTTGGTAGACCCACACCAATTGAATTGGACTATTTGCAAGTTGAATTGGAGAAATAGGTTAAAATTATGGCAAAAAAAGAAATTGGATTTATAAAACTTCAAATTAAGGCAGGACAAGCCAATCCCGCTCCACCTGTCGGACCTGCATTGGGACAACACGGTGTGAATATTATGGAATTTTGTAAGGCATTTAATGCTGCTACACAAGATCAACCGGGTATGTTAATTCCGGTTGAGATTACCGTTTATGTAGATAGAAGTTTTTCTTATATAACAAAAACGCCACCCGCTGCAACTTTAATTATTAAAGCAGCCAAGATCGAAAAAGGGTCCGCAGAACCGAATAAAGAAAAAGTCGGGAAGATTAGTAAAAAAGATCTTGAAGAAATTGCAACCATTAAAATGAAAGATTTAAATGCTAATACCATTGAAAATGCAGTTAAGATGATTGCAGGTACTGCCCGTAGTATGGGCGTAGAAGTGATTGGTTAGGATCAATAATGAAAAATTCAAAAAATAGAAAATTAGTTATAGATAAAATTGATAGAACAAAGGAATATCCTTTAGAAGAAGCTGTCAAATTGGTTAAAGAATTATCATATGCGAAATTTGATGAATCTGTCGAAGTTGCTATTAATCTTGGAGTAGATCCCCGACACGCTGATCAAAATATTCGTATAACAACCGGCTTACCATATGGAACAGGAAAAGGTGTAAGGGTACTAGTCATAACATCTGGTGCTAAAGAGCAAGAAGCCAAAGATGCAGGCGCAGATTATGTCGGTTATACCGAATATATCGATAAAATTAAAGCGGGTTGGTCTGATATCGACAAGATTGTCGCAACGCCTGACGCGATGTTTGACTTGGGGAAATTAGGTAAAATATTAGGACCAAAAGGGCTAATGCCAAACCCAAAAAGCGGAACTGTTACAATGGATGTCGGAACAGCGGTTAAAGAATTAAAGGCAGGTAAGATTGAGTTAAGGGTAGATAAAACCGGTATCATTCATACGGTCTGTGGAAAAGTATCTTTTGACGAGAAAGCTTTATTTGAAAATATTAAAGCAGTATATAGTACTATACTGAAAGCTAAACCCGCCTCTGTGAAAGGACGCTATTTGAAGAAAATAACAATATCTTCAACTATGGGGCCGGGAATTAAAATTGATTATGCAGCTTTAAGGTGATATAATGCCAAATAAGAAAAATATACAGCAAGTTGAAGAATTGACTAAAAAGTTAGATCAAGCAAAAGCAATTTACTTTACAGATTATTTAGGATTGGATGTTGGGAGTTTAACCCAGCTACGCTCGAAATTCTTTAATAATTCAGTTGAGTATTATGTGGCAAAAAATAGATTGATAAAAATTGCCGCAGAAAATAATAAAATTGATGGTTTAAATGAATTTTTGACTGGTCCAACAGCAATGGCAATTTCATACGATGAACCAACCTCACCTGCAAAAATCATTAAAGAATTTGCTAAAATATTTGAAAAACCAACTGTAAAAGGTATGTTATTTGATGGTGTTGTACTCGATGGATCAAAATTCAATACTATTGCTGACCTGCCTTCGCGGGAGCAATTAATTGCTATATTTGCTGCATCATTGCAAAGTCCATTGGTAAAGTTGGCAATAGTACTAAATGCTACTATGTCTAACTTGGTTGGTGTATTAAATAATTTAAAAGAAAAGAAATCATAGATTTATAAATTGAATAAAGGAGTTAGTTAATGGCCGTTACAAGAACAGATGTTTTGTCTTATATAGAGAAAGCGAATATTGTAGAAATATCCGAATTAGTAAAAGACATTGAAGAAAAATTTGGTGTCAGTGCTGCTGCACCTGTTACAGTCGCAGCAGCCCCGGTTGCGGGAGAAGCTGCAGCTGAAGAGAAAACTGATTTTGATGTAGTATTAACAGCCGCCGGACAAGCAAAAATTGCTGTTATCAAAGCAGTTAGAACAATTGCCAGTCTTGGATTAAAGGAAGCCAAAGAATTAGTCGATTCAGCCCCTAAGGCAGTAAAAGAAAAGGTGCCGCAAGCCGAAGCCGATGAAATTAAAAAAACATTGGAAGAAGCTGGTGCAACTGTTGAATTAAGATAAAATAGATAAATCTATTATCTTTAATTCAATTTCTGTTTTAACAAAAATATAGGAGGCTTTTTTGGGAGCCAATAATATCTATACGGCTGATCGGATTTCCTTTCAGAAAATCCATTCGGTCGTTGAATTGCCTAATTTGCTCGGTCTGCAACGCGATTCTTATCGCATGTTTCTGCAAGAGGATACTCTTGAGGACGAACGAAAACGCATAGGATTGGAAGAAGTTTTTCAAAATGTTTTTCCTATCGAAGATTCACATCGTAATTATATACTAGAGTATAAAAGTTATTACCTTGCACCACCAAAATATACCCCTGAAGAATGTATAGAGAGGGGTGTCACATATTCCGCGCCGATTAAAGTTAAATTGGTCTTGAATATTACAGACGAAGAGGACAGGAGTAAATATGCTCAATCTATTGAGCAAGATGTGTATTTCGGCAACATACCTTATATGACTGCAAAGGGTACGTTTATTATTAACGGGGCCGAAAGAGTAGTTGTGTCACAATTGCAACGTTCTCCCGGTGTATTTTTTGATCAAACTATACATCCCAATGGTACAAAATTATATCAGGCAAGAATTATACCTATTCGTGGTTCTTGGGTAGATTTTACAACAGATATTAATGATTGTATCTTTGTTATTATCGATCGTCGCAGAAAATTCCCCGCCACAATGCTATTACGCGCGCTCGGTTATTCTACCGATGCCGATCTATTTGAAGCATTGAATTGCATTCAAATAGTTGATCTTAAAATAAAAGATCTAAGTAATATCGTTGGAGCAACAATCGTAGAAGATGTTATTGATACTGCTACGGGTGAAATTTATTTTGAGCATGGCACTGAACTTACAAATGAAGTTTTAGATGTATTAAAAAAAGCTAAGGTAAAGACAATTAAGTTTGTTGATGGAAATAAAGATTTCAAAGCTATGATGCTTTTAAATACTATTGAAAAGGATCCTACCCAAAATACTGAAGAAGCACTTGAAGTAGTTTATCAATTAATACGTTCAAGCGAGCCACCGAATTTAGAAACCGCTCAAAAATTTATTGAACGTATGTTTTTTAGTCCTAAGAAATATGATCTGGGACAAGTTGGTAGATACAGATTAAATAAACAATTCAATTTAAATATTAATGTTGAAGATACAATTTTAACAATGGAAGATATTGTTCAGGTAATTCATGTTCTTGTTGATATGAGGAAGGGTGAGCGTGGTATGGATGATATCGATCACTTGGGAAATCGACGTGTAAGAACCGTGGGTGAGCAGCTTAAAAATCAATTTTCAACTGCTCTTAGCCGAATGATCAGAACTATACACGATAGAATGAATCTTCGTGAAGCAGAATCAATTACGCCACAAGATCTAATTAACGCGAGAGTTGTGACTACTGTTGTTAATACTTTTTTTGGAACCAGCCAATTATCTCAATTTGGAGATCAAACAAATCCACTGGCTGAAATTACACATAAGCGTCGTATTTCTGCTTTAGGTCCGGGTGGTCTAACTCGCGAAAGAGCCGGGTTTGAAGTCCGAGATGTACACTATACGCATTATGGAAGATTGTGTCCAATTGAAACTCCTGAAGGTCCAAATATTGGTCTGATATCTTCATTGGCATTGATGGCTAATATTAATTGGCATGGTTTTATCGAAGCTCCTTATCGAAAAGTTAAAATAAAAGGCGATGAAGCTTATGCTACAAATAAAATTGAATACTTATCTGCTGATGATGAAGATCGAGTTTTAATAGCACAATCCAGTACAAAAATAGATTCAAGTAATAAAATTACCGATAAATTATTGCGCGTACGAATAAAAGGTGACTTTCCAATGGTTAAACCGTCACAAGTTGAATATATGGATGTCGCACCTAACCAAATTCTTAGTGTAGCAGCAGCATTAATACCTTTTGTTGAACATGATGATGCGAATCGTGCATTAATGGGTTCAAATATGCAACGTCAGGCAGTGCCCCTTATGAATCCTAGATCTCCAATCGTTGGAACGGGAATGGAAGGAAAGGTGGCTAGGGATTCGGGAGCATGTGTAACTAGTCCAGTTGGTGGAACTGTTATTAATGTTGATGCAAAACACATTGAAATTAAGATTGATAAGATACCCGAAGAACTAAGTTTGGTGGAAGGAGACAATAAAACAGTCATTAAACTTGAAAAAAATCATAGATCAAATCAGAATACTTGTTATAATCAAAGACCGTTGGTAACTATTGGTCAAAAAGTAAAAATTGGTGATGTATTAGCCGACGGAGCATCTACTAATAATGGTGAATTAGCATTGGGAAGAAATGTAGTAGTTGCATTTATGCCCTGGCGTGGATTTAATTATGAAGATGCCATCGTATTAAGTGAAAGACTGGTCAAGGATGATGTGTTCACATCTGTTCATGTAAATGAAATTGAGCTTGAAGTACGTGATACAAAACGTGGTGAAGAAGAATTAACACCTGAAATTCCGAATGTTAGTGAAGAAGCTACAAAGGATATCGATGATAATGGTATTATTCGTGTCGGTGCTAGGGTTAAAGAAGGTGATATAATAATTGGAAAAGTAACTCCGAAAGGAGAGACTGATCCTACGCCTGAAGAAAAATTATTAAGAGCAATTTTTGGTGAAAAGGCTGGAGACGTAAAAGATGCTTCAAAGCGAGCATCGCCCGGTATAAAAGGCACGATAATCAAGACTACTTTATTTGAGAAACGTGCCAGAGTATCAAAGGTTCTTGATAGAAAAAAAATTGTTAAACTTCAGGAAAGTTCTCGTGATCAAAAACATAATTTAAAGAATTCTAGAGATAAAGTTCTTTTACGATTACTTACTGATGAAACATCCGGTGGTATACGAGACGCATCTTCTAGTAAAACATTAATTAAAAAAGGCACCAAGCTTACCGGAAAACGACTTAAAGAATTTGACTTTGAGCGATTTGCACAAGATACGGCTTGGGTAGAAAGTAGTGCAGCATGGAAAAAGATAAAATTAGTATGGAATTCGTTCAAGAAAGAGTGGAGTCGCATAGAAAATTTCTTGGAAAGCGAAACGTTTAAACTTCGTGTAGGTGATGAGCTACAGCCCGGTATTTTGAAATTAGCAAAAGTATTCATTGGTAATAAACGGAAAGTTTCGATTGGCGATAAAATGGCGGGACGCCATGGTAATAAAGGAGTTGTTGCAGCCATTGTACCCGAAGAAAATATGCCATTTCTCGAAGATGGGACTCCGGTTGATATTGTTTTAAATCCATTGGGCGTACCTTCAAGAATGAATTTAGGACAATTGTACGAAACAATGCTTGGTTGGGCAGGTGATATACTGGACGTAAAATACGATACACCAGTATTCAACGGTGCTACTCCCGAAGAGGTAAAGGCTGAGCTTAAAAAAGCGAACTTACCGGTTCATGGTAAAATAAAGCTTATTGACGGGCGTACCGGCGAATTCTTCGATGATGAGGTAACAGTCGGGAAAATCTATATGATGAAATTGAGTCATATGGTCGACGATAAAATGCATGCTCGTTCCACGGGACCTTATTCACTTGTTACTCAACAACCGCTAGGTGGTAAAGCCCAATTTGGTGGACAGAGATTTGGTGAAATGGAGGTATGGGCATTGGAAGCTTATGGCGCAGCACATACATTACAGGAAATCCTAACAGCTAAATCGGATGATGTCGAAGGTCGTTCAAAAATGTACAATGCTATTGTAAAGGGAGAGGATGTTCCTCCCTATGGATCTCCTGAATCATTTAATGTTCTTATTAAAGAATTGCAAGGTCTAGGAATAGACGTTGAATTAGATTAAAAGGTGTAGATTTGACTTATATTCAATCAAATAAAGTTGACACAACTAAAAAATATGTAAGCATTACAATTGGTTTAGCATCTCCTGAGAATATTCTTGCTAAATCATATGGTGAGATACTTAAACCCGAAACAATCAATTATCGGTCGTATAAGCCCGAAAAAGATGGTCTTTTCTGCGAAAAGATATTTGGCCCTGTAAAGGATTACGAATGTCATTGTGGAAAATATAAAGGAATTCGATATCGCGGTATTATATGTGATCGTTGCGGAGTTGAAGTAACTCGGAAAAAAGTTCGCCGAGAAAGGATGGGACATATTACATTAGCTGTTCCAATTGTCCATATTTGGTATTTGAAATCAATTCCGAGTAAACTGAGCTATCTAATTGGTCATAGCACAAAAGAGCTTGAGCGCGTTATCTATTATGAATTATATATGATAATCGAACCTGGGAAAAGTGGTAGACCTCAATTTGAACTCATAGATGAAGAAACATGGATGGAGCTTGAGAAAGATTATGGGTTTAACGCTGCTAACGAAGTAGAACGTGAGGAAGAAGACTATTTTGTTGCATTAATGGGTGGCGAAGCTATTAAAGATGCTTTGGCCAAAATCAATCTACCTGAGCTTAAAAAAGAATTAGAAGATATCATTTTAACCACAAAGTCCAAACAGAAGAAACATGATGCGTTAAAACGGTTGCGGGTTGCTAAAGAGTTCATGGTTGATTCAATTAATAAGAAAGTAAACAAGCCGGAGTGGATGGTGATATCGGTTTTGCCGGTTATACCGCCTGAATTACGACCCTTAGTGCCATTGGAAGGTGGCAGATTTGCAGCCAGTGATCTCAATGATTTGTATCGAAGGATTATCATTCGAAATAATCGCTTAAAGAACTTGATGGAAATCAAAGCACCCGACGTGATTTTGCGGAATGAAAAACGGATGCTTCAAGAATCAGTTGATGCGTTGTTTGATAATAGCCGTAGAAAAACAGCGATAAGAAGTGGTACTCGTCGTCCACTTAAATCTTTATCGGATATGTTGCGCGGAAAATCAGGACGTTTTAGACAAAATTTACTTGGTAAACGTGTTGATTATTCTGGTCGATCAGTTATTGTAGTTGGTCCAGAACTACGTTTGCATGAATGTGGATTACCAAAAGATATGGGTCTTGAACTATTCAAACCGCACATGATAAATGAATTAATTGAACGAGGGTATGCCCAAACTCCGCGTGGTGCAAAATTAATGGTTGAGGATCGTGATCCGATCGTCTATAAGGTTCTTGAATATGTTGTTAAGGATCATCCAATATTATTGAATCGTGCTCCTACTCTGCACAGATTAGGTATACAAGCTTTCCAACCCGTTTTAGTGGATGGAAAGGCAATCAAAATTCATCCATTAGTATGTGCAGCGTTTAACGCTGACTTTGATGGTGACCAAATGGCTGTTCATGTACCAATTTCCGCTCAGGCACAGATGGAAGCACGCATTTTGATGCTTTCCAGTCATAACATTTTACATCCTGCTAACGGTAAACCAATTACTATTCCGTCTCAAGATATGGTATTGGGATGCCATTATTTAACTAGACCAAAAACAGGTGATAAAGGTGAGGGGAAAATATTTGGTTCTTTAAATGAAGTATTGATGGCATATGAAAACAAAGCAGTGGGATTGCATGCTATAATTGATGTTAGGCATAAAGGTATTTGGAATAAGAAAACAACAGTTGGTCGCGCTATTTTTAATTCTATTATGCCTGATGATTTAGATTATTTTGATGAATTGATTTCAAAAAAAACCTTAAGTAAAGTTGTTAATCAATCTTATCTCGAGGCAGGTAATTATAAAACAGTAGAATTTTTAGATAAATTAAAAGATCTAGGTTTTACTATTGCAACTAGCAGTGGTAGTTCTATTTCAATTAGTGATATTTTAATTCCTGTTGATAAGGATATTATCATAAAAAAAGCCGAAGATGAAGTTGCAGGCATTCAACAAAACTTTGTGAATCACATTCTGACTGATGGGGAAAGATATAATAAAGTAATTGATGTATGGACACATGCAACTAACCATGTAGCTAATTCCATGATGAAAGGTTTAAAAGTCGATCGTCAGGGATTTAATCCGGTCTTTATGATGGCTGATTCTGGTGCAAGGGGGAGTCAAGACCAGATCAAACAGTTGGCAGGAATGCGTGGGTTGATGGCCAAGCCAAAAAAATCCATGACTGGCGGTCAGGGGGAAATTATCGAATCGCCAATCAAATCCAATTTTAAGGAAGGCCTTTCGGTTATGGAGTACTTCATCTCCACTCACGGTGCCAGAAAAGGACTTGCTGATACTGCATTGAAAACTGCTGATGCGGGTTATTTGACTCGTAGATTAGTTGACGTCGCCCAGGACGTTGTGATATCTGAGAACGACTGCGGTACTATTAATGGCATTGTTACAAGAGATTTGAAGGAAGGTGAAGATATCATCGACCAATTGTCTGATCGTGTGCTGGGTAGAACAGTACTAGACGATTTAATAATAGATGGAAAAGTGATGATCAAGGCTGGATCTATTATT
>PVMS01034235.1_pt1 | contig 15602 bp, 14 predicted proteins | sample 1853461 | NCBI WGS metagenome assembly PVMS01 (sample SAMN08582032, study PRJNA380276) | Marine sediment metagenome, whole genome shotgun sequencing project. | isolation source: ocean sediment barecode stripped | collected 2017 | reverse complement strand
GCATGTTTACAGCTTTGACAACATCGATTTTCAAGCGTTTCGCTGCGGCGACGAATGGTTGCGCTCGATAAGTTCTTGATGTTATTAGAAGCAGAACCCGCCGCGGTAGCTTTTTGCGCGAGGTCGATTCTTGATCATGTCTCATCCGGTCCATTGTACCTTTGAAAAACTCGTTTACCATTTAGGCCAAAAGAAAAACCCGGTCGCGAGTAGTCACGACCGGGTTTTTCTTTTTGCCTAAATGGTAAACGAGTTTTTCGAAGGTACAATGGACCGGATGAGACAAGATCAAGAATCGACCTCGCGCAAAAAGCTACCGCGGCGGGTTCTGCTTCTAATAACATCAAGAACTTATCGAGCGCAACCATTCGTCGCCGCAGCGAAACGCTTGAAAATCGATGTTGTCAAAGCTGTAAACATGCAGGAGCAACTTGCCGACTACTGGAATTTTCCTTTAGGTTTAAATTACGATGACAGCGATAGCGCTATTGCATCGATTAGCGAGTATGCCGAAAATCAACCCATTGGAGCTATCCTTTCGGTCGACGATCGCGGGACTCTGTTAGCGGCGAAGGCAAGCGATGCACTGAGCTTGCCCCACAATCGCCCAGAAGCAGCTTTGGCGGCGCGTGACAAACATGTGATGCGTCGACTGCTTCAAGATTGTCAGATTCAAGCGCCAGTTTCGAAACGATTTCAATTCTTCAAAGACACCGATAGTCATACCTTATCAGATCTGGCAAAGTCGATCTCATTTCCTTGCGTTCTTAAACCATTGTCGCTTTCCGGCAGTCGTGGAGTCATCCGAGCAAACAATATAGAAGAGTTCATCGATGCAGGTAAACAACTTAAACTCATTCTATTCAGTCTCAACCGCAATGCAGAGTCAATACCCTTTCTGGTTGAAGATTACATCCCCGGTAAAGAAGTCGCGCTCGAGGGTATTATCGACGATGGCAGGCTCCATGTCCTGGCTCTATTTGACAAACCAGACCCGTTAGATGGGCCATATTTTGAAGAAACGATCTACGTGACGCCATCCAGGCTTCAGAAATCCGTCATCGATGAAATAGAGCGGTCGGTTGCGCTCGCTGCCCAGGCACTGGGACTTCAACAGGGTCCTGTCCACGCTGAATTACGAATCAACGAATATGGACCCTGGCTAATAGAGATGGCCGCCAGATCAATTGGCGGTCTCTGTTCGCATACCTTGCGTTTTGCCGCCGAAAGTTCGCTGGAGGAGTTGATACTGCGACAGGCATTTGGTATGGAATTTGTCTCCTATAAACGCGAGAGCCTGGCCAGCGGTGTTATGATGCTACCAATCCCAGAAGCAGGTCTGCTAAAAAGGGTTGACGGTTGTGAAGATGCCAGAGCGGTGCCTCTCGTTGAAAGTGTAGAGATAACGGCGCGTTTAAATTACTCCCTCAAGCCTCTTCCGGAAGGAGACAGCTATCTCGGTTTTATCTTCGCACGAGGTGACACGCCTGAGGGAGTTGAGAACGCTCTTCGAAAGGCTCACAAAAGATTGAGTTTCACGATAGCTCCCGAGTTGCCGATGATCTCCATCGATATCTAGGCCATCTAAGAGACCAGAATTAAGTCCGTTTGACTACGGAAGGACACCAAGAACTAATCTGGAAAAATGTTTCTGGGAGTTGTAGCCGGAAGATTCGGTCTACTTTTGCGCAGGCGCCGGGGATCCTTTGCCTTGTGGGCTGGGTGCACCTTTTGAAGGTGAACCGCCTTTGCTGCCCCCCTGTCCCTCTGGTACCCATTCCTCTAGCATTGGGGCTCCTTCACCAAAGAAGTATTCCTCAAGTTGGGTGTTGATGAAATCTTGGGCCTGTGGATCAGCCATGTTTAAACCGTAATGGTTGATCAATATAACAACGTGATCCATCCACATCTGCCACGCTTGTCTGGATACGTTCTCGTAGAGGCGCTGGCCTAATTCGCCTGGCATTGGAGGGTTTTCTAGGCCTGGAAGTTCTCGGTCGAACTTGACGCAGTGAACCATTCTTGTCATGGGATCATCTCTATAATGTTTGGACTGCAATTCAAATAATCAAAAAGTTGTGCGGATTCCGATCTATGCAATGGGTAGCTTATAATACGACTATAGTGCCTTTCAAATGCATGTCAAGGTTTTCGGTTTGTGCCTTCCAAAAAGTCTCTTAAGCCACGCGTATTGTTTCTGGGCATGCGAAACGAGTTGTCCCGGAGTGCTTTGGATTCGTGTCTATCGAACGATGTCGATGTCCGGGTTGTCGTTATAGCCGATCAGCGAACTAGTCGCCAAAGATCCGGGGAGGCCGCGCTAATTAATCCACCCCAATCATTCTCGGAGTTGCCTCTCTTGAACCGTTTCATTGGGCGGGACATCTCCCACATTGCCTTTGAACGAGAAATACCGGTGATTGCGGTTTCCGGTGACGAAGTTGAAGCTCTTAGAATGGTTGTTCAGGTCCATAAACCAGATGTGGTATGCGTGGCATGCTTCCCGCAGCGGCTACCGGATGATATTCTCAAAATGGCACATCTTGGCTTCTTGAACCTGCATCCGTCATTATTGCCCGATCACAAAGGTCCAGCACCTCTGTTCTGGATCTTCAGAAGCGCCAATCATGATGAAGGTGGCGTAACTGTACATTACATGAATGAAGGTTTTGATACAGGGGATATTCTTTTGCAGGAAAAAGTAACTATTCCTGTCGGAATCTCAGGTCTAGAAGCGGAACAGCTCTGTGGTGAAGTTGGAGGTAAGTTACTCGCCGTGGTCATTAGCGGTTTAGGCAGTAAATCTTCTTCAGGAAGAGCGCAAGTATCTAGCGGAAGTTATGAAACTTGGCCACAACGCGCAGATTTCAAACTGGATTTAACCTGGGACGTCGAGAGAGCATACCGGTTCATGAAGGGAACCGCACACTGGAACCAGGCCTATTATGTTGAGGTCGGAAAGAGTGAACATCAGATCACCGGGGCATCAGGATTTGAAGTAAGAAACTGGCGGGATGATCCGATTCGGGAAACCGATGGCGCGTTATTCATTCAGTTCAGCAACGGCGTACTGGAAGCGAGTAGAAAATGAGTGTCATCAAAAACGCTCGGTCTGCTCTCAGAGAACTACCTCGAAACGTCTGGGTCTTAACGCTCGCTAGCTTTCTGACTGATGTCTCAAGTGAAATGGTGTTCAATCTGCTGCCGCTTTTCCTGGCAAATGTATTGGGAGTGCGGCTCAGTTTAATTGGGCTTATTGAAGGCGTCGCTGAGACGACGGCAAGCATTGTCAAAATGTACTCGGGCTGGTTTAGTGATTGGTTGGGAAGACGAAAGTGGCTGACAGTTGCCGGATATAGTCTTTCCACACTTGCCAAACCGTTTATGTATTTTGTAAGTCGTTGGTGGGGTGTCTTAGCGGTGAGGTTTACAGACCGTGTCGGCAAGGGAATTCGTACTGCTCCGCGCGACGCTCTTATTGCAGACAGCGTTTCAGAAGAACGACGTGGTCTTGCCTTCGGTTTGCATCGCGCGGGCGACACTGCTGGCGCGGCAATTGGCCTTTCCATCGCTCTTTTTGCCGTCTGGCTCGTTCAGGGATTTAATGTCGAGCTCGACAGGCCAACTTTTCAGACGGTGGTCCTCTTGAGCATCATCCCAGCCACCCTGGCGGTAATTGTTTTAGTGCTCGGAGCCAAAGACGTGGCGAGCAAGGAACCGGCACGGCGCAGTCCATCTATGGCTTTCCGTGGACTCGGACGAAAGTTTACTGTTTTTCTGGTGGCGGTTTTCATATTTACCCTGGGAAACTCCTCAGACGCGTTTATCATTCTCCGGGCGCAGGAACGGGGATTGAATCTTGTGGGCATTCTCAGCATGCTGATCGTCTTCAACCTTCTTTATGCCCTTGTCGCAGGTCCTGTTGGGGCTCTTTCAGACCGAATCGAGCGCCGAACCATGATTATTGTCAGCTGGTTTGCGTAAGCGCTGATCTATACAGGGATAGCCCTTGCCCAGAGTGCCTGGCATATCTGGCTATTGTTCGCCCTATAGGGGATCTATTACGGCTCGACTGAGGGCGTTAGTAGAGCGATGGTTGCAGATCTTGTAACATCTGACAGGCGAGGGTCAGCCTACGGCGTGTTTAATGCCACAATCGGATTTGCTGCCTTGCCGGCGAGTCTGATCGCCGGAATATTGTGGCAGGGGATTGGAGATTGGTCCGGTTTTGGGCCAAGCGCTCCCTTTATATTTGGTTCTGTAATGGCTCTATTGGCGGCCGTAATCCTATATTCGCAAACTGGGAGCCACGCGAATCAAAATATGTAGTGCCCTGTTGATTACGACAGAGTACCAGTACTCAAATCCAAAGATATCTCTTCCGACTAGCCTGAAGAAGCTCAGTTAAGGTTTTCGAAGATACCAGCTGCTCCCATCCCGCCACCGATACACATGGTCACCATTCCTATCTGAACATCTCTCCTCTTCATTTCATGGAGCAGTTGGACGGTAAGTTTTGCGCCAGTACATCCCAGGGGGTGTCCAAGGGCAATTGCGCCGCCATTCACATTTGTTATATCATCCTCAAATCCCAATTCGCGGATGACGGCAACAGATTGGGCGGCAAAAGCTTCATTCAGCTCAATGAGGTCGATATCACTTAAATCCATTCCTGTTCTTTTCAGCACTCTGGGAACTGCGGCTACAGGGCCAATACCCATAATCTCCGGTCTCACTCCTCCCACGTTAAAACTGATGAACTTTAGCAAGGGTTTTAAACCGAGCGATTCTGCCATGTTCCGCTCCATAATGATTACGGCGGCCGCACCGTCGCTGAGTGGCGATGAATTTCCGGCAGTGACTGTGCCGTTCAACTTGAAGACCGGTTTCAACTTTGCTAACGCCTCAAGAGAGGTATCGGGTCTGATATGCTCGTCACGGTCGAACAAAACCATTTTTCGCGCTCCACCGTTTTGTCCTTGAGTCACTTCCTCAACCTCGATTGGCACGATCTCGTCCTTAAACCGCTCTTCGGCATAAGCAGCCGCCGCGCGCCGGTGGCTACGCAAAGAAAACTCGTCTTGGGCCTGTCTACTTACCTCAAATTCTTCTGAAACTTGCTCTGCCGTCAATATCATATTCATATAAACTTCAGGAAGGTTCGCAACCATATATGGATTTGGACTTAGCCTATAGCCGGTCATTGGAACCAGACTCATGGTTTCGGCGCCGCCAGCAATTATGCAGTCAGCCCCATCCGCAATAATGCGTTCTGCGGCAATGGCTATCGTCTGCAACCCGCTTGAACAAAATCGGTTCACGGTCATACCAGGTATTTCAACAGGTAAGCCAGCCCGCAAGGCGATAGTGCGAGCGAAATTTAATCCCTGGGCGCCTTCCGGCATTGCACAGCCAATGATGACGTCATCTATGTTTTCCGGAGCAAGACCCTCAGCTTTTTTCATCAGATCTTCGATGACGGACGCAGCCATCTCATCGGAGCGCCAATTTCGAGTAGTCCCTTTTCTTGATCGACCGACGGCCGTTCGGCTAGCGGCAACAATTACTGCTTCGCGAGTCATTTTTTATCTCCCATAATTACGGTTCGAATTTTAGTGTCGAAGTATCAATCCCTCTCTCAATCACCTGCCGGTGTTTGGTCTAAAGAACGTCTAATTTCGTAGCGGCTTCCCTTTCTGTAACATATGAGTCATTCGTGCTTGGGTTAGAGGTTCGCCCATCAGAGAAAGAGTGGCCTCTCTTTCCAAGTCAAGAATGTACCAGGGGTCGACCCAGGTCGGTTGGCTAAGATCGCCACCACAAAGAACAAAAGCCAATTTCTCACCGATCTTTGCATCATGCTCGCTTGCGTAATTGGCCCAGACGAAAGTTTGCACTCTGAGATTCAAGGCGGCGAGCACATCACGCCCTGCCGCATAAATTTGCTCAACTTCGGGAGGTCTCACCCCAGAATTGTACAAATCTAAAGCCTTTCGTTTCGCGGCCGCCAAGCGGTGGTCGCTGTTCATCACGATTTCATCACTTGGCTTCAGGTATCCGAGTGCTTTATCCTCCCATGCGCTGGTGCCCACTTTAGCTGTTGCGAGCTGCTGAAACACATCTTCTATCACGGGCAAAACGTCTGCGTTCGGTGTACGCATTACCGGGTTGATCTTTCGGCGAAGCATCTCTTTACACCCACCACCGGCCGGAATAATACCAACGGCATATTCAACAAAGCCCATATAGGTCTCGTGGTCAGCGACCGAGGCCCAGCCTGCCATCGTCAGTTCGACACCGCCGCCAAGAACTCTTTGATGTGGGGCGGTTATCACAGGTTTCGGCGCATGGCTGAGATCGAACAATACTTTCTGACCTGTCTGAATCAACTGATCAAGTTGTTCCCACATTCCCTGCGTGGCAGCGATTACCGCCATAGCGATATTCATACCAACGCAGAAATCCTGACCAGTGTTTCCAATTACCAGCGCGTCAAAATCGCTTTCTAGCCGATCCAATGCGGTTTGGGCCATTGTAACAAAATCAACGTCCAGCGCGTTAATCTTTGGCGAGTGCATTTCCAATAATCCAACTCCATCTCCCATGTCGTATAGACTGGCACTCGTGTTCCTTTCGACCTCGTTGTTCGCCTTGCGCATGATCTCGATTGAGACTGCTTTTTCATCGGACGGCAACTTCTTGTAGGTTTTTTCAGTAAAGTCATAATAGTGGCCGTTTTGGTAGAAAGCTGCGTGCCCATTCGAAAGCATTTCCTTAACCCAGTCCGCCACTTTAAGACCTGATTCCTCCATCGCGTCGACGGTCTCTGCCACACCCAGAATGTCCCACATTTCAAATGGTCCAGCTTCATGTCCAAAACCCCATCGTATTGCAGAATCGACGTCGATCAGACGGTAAGCAATTTCTGGTGTCACATATGATGCATAGGCCAAGGTGTAGAACGATGTGTCGCGGAGATATGTCACTGCCTTGTCTTCCTCTTGCTTAAAGAGAGCAGACATTCTTTCCGGCAGCTTCTCGATCTTTCGCACAGCTCCAACTGAATCAAAACGAACTTCTCCTGGCGCCTCATATTCAAATGTATCGGGATTCAAGGTCCAGAATTCTCTCTTGCCATTTACGAATGTTTTTTTGTAAAAACCCTGTCCACTCTTATTGCCTAGCCACTTATTCTCGATCATGCGGCTAATGACAGAGGCCATCTTCTCCGAACGCATAGCCTCCTTATAAGGATCGTCTTGAATGATCTCGTAAAGATTTTGGTTCACGTGACCCATGACGTCGAGACCGATTAGGTCTAAAAGGCGGAACGTTGCGGTCTTCGGCCTTCCTATGAGTGGACCTGTGATCGCGTCAATCTCGGGGATTGTAAATCCATGGTCGAAGGCGTAACCGATTCCATAGGAGCCGGCAATCGCAAAGAATCGATTTCCAATGAAATTCGGCGTATCTTTACATATGACGACGCCCTTGCCGAGGACATCGCGGCCGAAGGTCGTCATGTATTCTAGCACCCCAGCATCAGTATCTTCTGTAGGGATTATTTCTAATAGCTTTAGATATCGGGCTGGATTGAAGAAATGTGTTCCCAGAAAATGAGCCTTAAATAGGTCAGATCTTCCATCCGCAATGTCACGAATTGGGATGCCAGATGTATTGCTACTAACGATACTTCCCGGCTTCCTAACCTCCTCGATACGGGCCATCAGATCCTGTTTCGGCTTCAATTGTTCAATGATTACTTCTAAAATCCAGTCACAGTCCGCAATCAGATCAAAATCATCCTCAATATTGCCGACCTCAATCAGCTCCGCCCTATCTTTTCGTGCCAAATTCGCTGGTCTTGCCTTCGTCATTCGCTGAAACAGATCGCGGACTAACCTGTTTCGAGCAGCTGGATCGTCCTTTTCTTCATCTGCGAGGCCGGGCGTTACAATGTCCAATAAAACAACATTGATACCGATGTTGGCCAAATGGGCTGCTATGCCGCTGCCCATCGTTCCTGCACCTATGATCGCCACCTTATCTATTCGGAATGTCATCTGTCTTTCTCCTAACAGTATGTCCACGGGCTGGCATACCAGAACATATTTCGCAAAAAACTCGAAATCCAAGAGCGCTGCGCTTCCCGCAGTGACACATATTAGCGGTAACGGAATTGCCTCTCGTCATTAAGATCACCTTATCGATAAGATCAAATTCAAGTTAATGTGTACCCTCCGTCCACCGTGAACACAGCACCAGTTGTAAACTCAGACAAGTCTGAAGCAAGATACAGAGCGAGGCCGGTCAGCTCTTCAGGTTCCGCCAAACGGGCTAAGGGAGTTTTGTCAATGATCGAGGAAGCAAGAGCTGGATTTTCCCACAGAGCACTGCTTAGTTTCGTCTTGACAAAACCGGGAGCGAGTGCGTTAACTTGAATATTCTCAGCGGCTAACTCTAAGGCCAGCGATTTGGTCAGCATTATTACGGCCGCCTTGCTGACGCTGTAAATGCCCATCATCGGTCCTGGCTGTAAGCCAGCAATTGAAGCGATATTGATCAGCTTCCCCCCACTCCCTTGACTTATCATCTGCTTTGCAGCTGCCTGACATAGCCAGAAATAGCCTTTGACATTAACTTCGAGTATCTTATCCCACTGCCATTCCTCTGAATTAAGCATTGGCCCAAAATGGGGATTGGTTGCCGCATTGCTTACGGCGATATCAAGACGCCCGAATTGTTCGACCGCCTTGTCGACCAGCGCTTGGGCATTCTCCGGTTTGCCGGCATGGGCAGCCATTCCGAATGCCATGCCGGCGTGTTCCCCATTAATCGAATTTGCTACGCCAGCGATATTCTCCGCCTTGCGACTGCTAATCACAATACGCGCTCCTGCTTCAACAAAAGCGCGTGCGATGGCTTCACCAATCCCGCGGGATCCGCCACTTATGACGGCTACTTTTCCGGTTAGATCTATTGGTTTCAATGATTCGCTACCTATAAGTTACTTACTTTAGCTCTCGACGTGTGTAACCCAAGATGCTTCTCGCAACAATTAAAAGATTGATCTGCTTCGTCCCTTCAAAGATATCGTTAATCTTGGCATCGCGCATCCATTTTTCTACCAGTAGTTCGCGCGAGTAGCCAAGCGGTCCAAGTAACTCGACCGCTTTTTGCGTGACCCATGTCGCAACCTCGCCGGTGTAAGCTTTGCACATACTGGCTTCTAGCCTGTTGGTCTTTCCGTGATCCATCAGCGAAGCAGCTCTTAAGGTCAGTAGCCATCCCGCTTTGAGCTTGGCTTCCATTTCCATCAGATCGCGCTCAACAGCGCTCAGTTCGTGAGGGGCCTTGCGGTAATCGACCACAACTCCTTCTTCCGCCAGACGCTCTTTAGTAAATTCGAGCGAGGCACGCGCAACGCCCATCGCACTGGCGGCGACTACGGGTCTAGAGGCGTCGAATGTTCGCATCGCTCCCTTGAATCCCTTGGTTGTCGCCTGGTCAAGACGTTGCACCTCCGGACTACCTAGGACATTGTCATAGGGTAATCTGGCCTCATCGAAAACGATTGACGAAGTGTCGCTCGCTCGAATACCTAGCTTGTCTTCTTTCTTAGCGATCATGACACCCGGCGTGCCCGGTTCGACGACGAAGGGTTTCATACCAGCTCGTCCCGCACCTGGATCAACCGTTGCCCAAAAGACGACGAATCCATCGGATTCTTCCAATGCTAGCGAGGCGCTTGTACAGAAGATCTTCTCGCCGTTAATCACCCACTCGTTGGATTCCTTATCCAGAACAGCGGTCGTCCGGATTGCACTGGTATCAGATCCTGCGCAAGCCTCAGTCATGGCCATGGCGCCCCACTTGGGGTCACCCTCGGTGAACTTCTTCAAGAATCGAGCTTTCTGCTCTTTTGTTCCAACGGCTTCAACGGCTGCCCCGCCTAATGCCGCATCGGGAGTAGTAAGATATTGCCCTGCATCTCCCCAACTCAGAGTCTCCACGACCATTACCAGACGAACGATGGCCGTTCCTGGACCTTTTCGCTCGCGTTTGTCACCATTTGTCATGCGCTTAAATTGCCGCTTATTCTGCTCCTTTAGAACCTGCCACATAACATTGATGTAATCCCATGGTCTTTCGTGCTCGTGTTCATCATAGTAGCGCGACTTGACCCGCATCACCTGCTCGGCAACCATCTTGACTAACTGCAATTCGTTGGTAATTTTTTCTGGTATTTCAAAACTGATCATTATTCTGCTCCAGATTTGGCTCGCTATCCCCGAGCCCCAGTTCAACTGACAGAGTAATAAAAAATCGACGTCTGTCAGCCAGGCTTCTAAGCAATAGCCAGTCCGTCAAAAGAGGAAAAGCCACGCGCGTTTCTCAACCATAACTCAGCCGGATACTCGCGTATATATCCGTAACCGCCAAGGATCTGAACCGCCTGATCAGCTATCTTAAGAACGACGTCGTCCACGTACATTTTCATCAACGTCGCATCTCTGGTAGCATCTTCACCCTGATCGAGTTTCCAGGCAGTTTCCCACACAAGCAGTCTTGCTGCATCTACTCCGATGGCCATCTCCGCAAGCATGAAAGCGATCGATTGGCGGTGAGCAACGGGTTCTCCAAACTGAACTCGCTCCTTTGCATAATCTCGCGCATACTCATAGCCGGCTTTTGCCACACCGACGGCAGCGGCACTCGTCGCCACCCGTCCATGATTCAAAATCAGATCGAAGTCAATACCTCCCTCTCCACCCAGCCTATTTTCGACCGGGACGCGACAGTCGCTCAACGACAGACGGTATGTCGGTAGCGCCCGTATACCCATAAGCTTCTCTCGATCGCCGACCTCGAAACCCTTCGAATCACGGGGAACGATGAAAGCTTGTGTTCTGTCACTTTCATTTGCGTAGATGAGAAAAGTTTCGGCCTCGATTGCTAGCGGAACCAAGTTCTTCTTCCCATTCAAGATGATGCTGTCCCCATCTTCTACGGCGGTGGCTGATAATTTGCGCGGGTTAAATTGGACGCCAGGCTCCGAAAGAGCGGCCGTTATTGGAGGAGCTATCGATTCACAGAATTGGGGCAGAAATATCTTCTTCTGATCCTCGGTTCCGGCTAGCATTATCGGAATCGCCGCAAGTCCGGGAACAAGGATATTGAGCCCAATGGCCAGATCACCAAAGGCGAACTCCTCGGTTGCAATGGCATTGGTTACTGTAGAGTATTCACCAAAACCGCCATATTGCTCGGGAATAGCGGTCGGGATCAGCCCGAAGTCCCACCCCACCTGCACGATATCCTTTGGAATATGGCCCTCTTCATCTGCGTCTCGGAAAATTTGGCGCACTTTTGAATCGGCAAACCTACAAATTGCGTCCGATAGCATCTTTTGTTCTTCATCAAGTTCAAACTCAAGCATCGAGATCACCTTCCAGCTTTAGATTTCGGATAATGTCCATCCCTAACTTCTGACAATATGATCCGCCATTCGAGAGACACGGGCCATCGCCTGGACGTCATGCACTCGGATAACGTCCGCTCCACGATCTATGGCGATGGATACGGCTGCAGCCGTACCCTCGATCCTTTGATCAGGTGGTAGATTTAAGGTATAGCCGATGAAGGATTTGCGCGACGGTCCGACAAGAATTGGGAATCCTAACTCCAGCAAACGGTCTAATTCGTTGATCAGACGTAGATTCTGGGTGACGGTTTTACCAAAACCTATCCCTGGATCGAGGATAATTCGCCGTTTGCTTATGCCAGCATCCAGAGCATACCGAACGCTCTCCTCTAGTTCATTACGTATGTCCTCGATCAAATCATCGTATTCAACACCGACGTATCGTCCACCCAACCTCTCTCTCTGGTTGACGTCTTTAGGTTTGCTGCGGTTATGCATTATTACTATTGGGCAGCCAGTTTTGGCTACTACCTCAGCCATCGAGGGATCCATGCGGAGTCCCCATACATCGTTTATCCAACGTGCTCCAACTTCCAAGCCTGCTTTTGCAACCGAGGCTCGATAAGTATCCAGAGATAATGGAACATCAATTGCCCTCTTCAGCGCATCGATAACAGGAATAACACGCGTTGTTTCCTCTTTGACCGAGATCGGCTGGCTTCCTGGGCGCGTGCTTTCCCCCCCCACATCAATCACATCCGCTCCAGCCTCGACAAATGTTATTGCCTGTTGAACAGCCTTGGAAACTAAATCGTCTCCCTGAAGCAATCCATCTCCAGAAAAGCTATCGAGTGTAACATTGAGAATGCCCATGACGTAGGTCTTAACACCCCAGGCAAATACGGCTGGTTTATTCAACCGATACTTTGGATCTGTTAATCGCTCAACGGTAGTTGGGTCGATGTTGGCAAGCATACGAGCAACGGTACTGCCGCTTCTTGGATTTACTTTCTCCGCCGCTATATCGGCAAGCGGGGCTAGAACGAAAGCCCTTTGATCGATCTCCAGGTGAGGTATGGAAAGCGTCTCGTTGTCGATGATCCTGTCGTTAAAGAAGATTAGATCGATATCGATCAATCTCGGTCCCCATTTTCTTACAGGTTTGCGCCCCAGTTTTCGCTCAATCTCCTTACAGGCCGAAAGAAGACTGCCGGGATCTAAGAGCGTCCTGGCCTCGAGACAGATATTCAGGTAATTCGGTTGGTCAGCATATCCCCACGGGGCGGTTTCGTAGACTGGGGAAATAGCCTCAATAGCTGCTACATCACCTAGTGCATCCACGGCATGTTGTAAGTTACGGTGTCTACTCCCAAGGTTTGAACCAAGAGATAAGTAGACCAGGTTCGCCACTCTTGACTATCCCTTTTCCTGGGGGCTTATGACGCACTGCGTTATAGTCAAAATATAACACGGGGTCTACCCAGTGTCAAGATGATGAGATACCATTTTCAGAATACATTTTGGATCGATAAACAGTTACCATCACTCCTCATTGTTCAATACGCATAAGATGCAAGAATGCATGCCTCTTCATTACTGTGAATCAGCTGACGACACTTATTATGTCAACACGCCAATTTCGTGATTCCATTCCAGCCCTCTTTTTATTCGGATTGATCTTCAGCTTGATTGGACAGTCAGGTAGTGTCCTGGCGCAGGCTGGACCACAGCCCGAGGGCCATTACGTGTTGCCTGGAGATACCTGGCTAGCTCTCTCATGGCGCTATGGGCTAACCGAGGCTGAAATCCGAGACCTGAATCCCCAAATGAACCGTCAGAGAGAACCTGTGATCGGGAGAGAGATACTTGTCCCAGCCGGATCAGCCGGTAATGAAAGTCAGGGAATTCTGATCCCTTCCACCGGGAGTGGATTGATAGAATTGGGGGCATTGAACGGAAAAAGCCCATGGTTTCTGGCGTTGTTAAACGGTCTTACCAGCCCCTATACACCACAGCTTAGCCGGCCTTTGTACATCCCTGTTAATGGAATAATCCCTCGGGAACTTCCGGCTGATTTTAATTCACTGGATCTCCTGGAAACTCCGCCGGTTCCAGGTCGCGCCTTAGTTTTTCGAGCAAATATAAGCCGGCCAGTCTCGGTCGAAATAAGGATGGCCGAAACCAGTTTTCAGGTGGTTCAACTTGACGATAAATTGGTTGGAGTTGCAGGTACCGGTGCATTCTATCCACCAGGAGTGTATGAATTCTCAATTAGCGTCGAGGGCCACGCAGGTTGGTCTCAGCCCCTTTATATTCGGCCGGGCGAGTGGACGTATGAGCAGATCACTTTGACCGGTGCAGCTGCAGCAATCGACCAGGAGTCGATAAGACAGGAATGGGAGAGGCTGTCGGCTATCTGGTCGGCTGTCACTCCAGGATCGGGCTGGCAGGAGTTATTTCGCCTGCCGATTGACAGTTATCTGCAAATAAGCTCGCCGTATGGCGCTCATCGCTCATACAACGGGGGGCCTTATCGATCGTATCATGAAGGAGTAGATTTCAGCGCTTATGGCGGTACGCCGGTCTTAGCGCCTGCCAGCGGCACAATTGTCCTGGCAGAGAATCTCTATGTTCGAGGTGGCGCTGTAATCATCGACCATGGCCAATCAATTTTCACCGGCCTTTACCACATGTCGGAAATTCTTGTCGAACCTGGGCAGAGTGTCGAAACCGGACAGATGATCGGCCGGGTGGGTACGACTGGACTTTCAACCGGCAACCATCTGCATTGGGACTTTCTTATTGGAGGGGTGCAAATTGATGCTCTCACCTGGTTAGAACTTAATCTGGCCTGCGCGCTAAGCGGGGATAGGCCAGAGATTTGTGGCTTTTGACAGCCAAGAAGAGAATTCTGGATATCAGGGGCTAACCGCGCCAAATGGCAAGAGCGAGCACGACCCAGCCGGCAACGAAAGCCACGCCGCCTAGAGGCGTGATGGCTCCAAGCCAGCTGACGCCGGTCAGGCTCAGCAGATAAAGACTTCCAGAGAAGAGAACGATCCCGGCAATAATCAGGTAACCGGCTATATTGACTGTATTTCCTGGCCACCGGCTGGCTACCCAGGCGACGGCAAATAAGGCTAATCCATGGAGGAGGTGATAGCTCACAGCTGTCTGGTAACTGGATTCTAAATCCGGAGCTCTTTCAAAATACCCTTCGAGTGTATGGGCGCCAAAAGCTCCAGCTGCGACCCCCGATAACCATGAATATTGCACCCAGGATCGCAAACGTCTTGTCCATTATTCCACTTAATTGGGTTGGCCTGCCAATTTATCGGCAACGATCTTAATAATACGCTCCGAGATCTCGATCTTACTCTGAAGCGGCATATCGATGGACTGTCCGTCGGCGCCAATGAGGATAATTCGGTTGGATTCAACGCTGAAACCTGAGTCAGCCGCGCTAACGTCATTAACGGCGATAAAGTCGAGAGCCTTTCTCTCTAATTTTTCGCTGGCATGCTCTACTAGCTTCTCAGTCTCAGCAGCAAAACCCAGTGTAACCAGAGGTTTGCCTGATTTCGCCTTCTGTTTCTTTACCAACTCGAGAATATCGGGATTGCTGATAAGAGGAACTCCCAACCTTCCACTGACGGCCTGGGCTTTTTTGATTTTCTGTTTTCCCATTTCCGCTGGGCGAAAATCGGCCACGGCTGCCGTCATAAGCAACGCATCTGCGTCAGCAACTGCGTCCAGAACGGCTTCACCCATCTCGATAGCAGTGCGCACATTGACAACCGTTGCGCCAACAGGAACACTCTCATTAACCGGTCCGCTTACCAGCGTAACCTCTGCGCCTACATCAACCGCTGCCTGGGCAAGCGCATACCCTTGGCGGCCGCTAGAGCGGTTTGTCAGATAGCGGACTGGATCCAATGGTTCCTGCGTTGGTCCAGCGGTAATGACTATCTTTTTGCCCCTTAATATCCCACCCTTGCCCAATTCAAGCCTGATGTGACCAAGCAGCTCATCAGGCTCAAGCATCCGTCCAAGACCCTGTAAGCCAGAGGCCATTCGTCCTTCCGCTGGACCAGCGATAGTAACCCCCCGGTCTCGTATCGTAGATACATTGGACTGGGTTGCCAGATTCATGTACATCCCTGCATCCATCGCCTTT
>PVMS01013977.1_pt1 | contig 15602 bp, 12 predicted proteins | sample 1853461 | NCBI WGS metagenome assembly PVMS01 (sample SAMN08582032, study PRJNA380276) | Marine sediment metagenome, whole genome shotgun sequencing project. | isolation source: ocean sediment barecode stripped | collected 2017 | reverse complement strand
GTTAGCCCAGCTTATCGGCTGCCGGCCATGTTGCTGCAACCAGACATTGGCCTTGGAGAAGTGGCGGCAGCCAAAGAAACCACGATGGGCTGACAGAGGTGACGGGTGGGGGGCGGTCAGTACCAGGTGGCGGTCGCGGTCAATGTGGCTGCCCTTTTTCATCGCATAACTTCCCCAGAGCATGAATACCAGGCCATCACGGCCTCCGTTCAGTTCGCTGACGATGCGATCAGTAAAGCGCTCCCAACCTTTGCCCTGATGGGCGCCAGCCTGTCCCCGCTCAACCGTGAGCACAGCGTTGAGCAGGAGAACGCCCTGCTCGGCCCAGTGTTGCAGATTGCCGCCGGCCGGGGGCCGCAGGCCCAGGTCCTGTTCCACTTCCTTGTAAATATTGACCAGGGATGGTGGCACAGTCACTCCGTCCATCACGGAAAAACACAGGCCGTGAGCCTGCCCGGGACCATGGTAGGGATCCTGACCGAGAATTACCACCTTCACTTCTGCAAACGGCGTAGAATCCATCGCGTTGAAAATCTGCTCACCCGGGGGGTAAATCACTACTCCGTTTTTCTTCCGCTCGATCAGGAACTGCCGCAGGTTCTGCATGTAAGTCTGCTCGAACTCTCCCGCCAGCCGTGCTTTCCACGATGGTTCCAGCCGTATTTCCCTCACTTTATTCACTGCCCTGTAATCGTTATGCCTTTAATTATGGTCATCATATCTTTAAACTCGCCACTTGGCAGATCACGCACCGCTGTCAAATCGGTGCCTTAGAGATACAACTCGCGAGTATAGTATGACGATCAAAACAGACGTGGTAATTATTGGCGCCGGCCCCTGTGGCCTGTTCCAGGTTTTTGAGCTGGGCCTGCTGGATATCAAGACCCACGTAGTGGACTCGCTGAAAAAGCCGGGTGGCCAATGCTCCGAACTCTATCCCGATAAACCCATTTATGACATCCCGGCCCTTCCTGTATGCGGTGCACAGGAACTGGTGGATCGCCTGATGGAGCAGATCAAGCCTTTTAAGCCGGAATTCCACCTGGGCCAGACCGTTACCCACCTGGAACAAGACGAAGCGGGGAGATTCCTGCTTGAAACTTCAACCGGCGTCCGCTTCGATACGGCCACGGTGATATTGGCGGCCGGCCTGGGTGCGTTCCAGCCCCGGCGCCTGAGGGTAAAGGGAGCTGAAGCGTGGGAAGGCAGGAATATCCACTACAAGGTAAGCGACTCAGGCGCGGTGGCCGGAAAAGATCTGCTTATCCTGGGCGGTGGCGATTCCGCGCTGGACTGGGTACTGGAACTTCATGGCAAGGCAAAAAGTATCACTCTGGTGCACCGCCGCATCGAGTACCGGGCGCAACCCGCGTCAGTCGGCAAAATGAAGTCCCTGGCCGCAAGTGGCGCACTGGAAGAATTCCACGGTAATGTGAGGGCTGTGTTTGAAATCGACGGAAAATTCGGCGGACTGGACATCGTTGGTCCCGAAGGAGCGCAGTACACAATCCATGCTGACGAAGTGTTCGTATTCTGGGGTCTCTCCCCCAACCTGGGACCGATCGCGGATTGGGGCCTGGACCTGGACAAACGCCAGGTGAATGTAGACACAGAAAAATTCCAGACAAGTATTCCCGGCATATTTGCTATCGGGGACATCAATACCTACCCCGGCAAGAAAAAGCTGATCCTGAGTGGATTCCACGAAGGGGCGCTCGCTGCATTCGGTGTTCAGCAGCACATCCACCCGGAGCAGAAAGTGCGTCTTCAATACACCACGACCAGCCCGATCATGCACAAACGCCTGGGAATTGATGAATAAAAATGCATTTATTTGCGACAGATGGTTGCAGAGCTGATAATTTATCCTATGCTTAGTATGTGACCCACGCACAGTCCCCCCCAATTTTCTGTGTTCTGGGCTCAGGCCCAAGTGGGTCACACTGAATGCTGAAAAAAAACAAGGGAGTGGCCGGAGGCAATTGTTTCCGGCCTCTTTTTTCAGTCCTTACCGATGTCTTCGTCCCACAGGCCGGGGTTTGCAGCGATAAACTCTCTCATCATGCGAATGCACTCGAGATTCTGCAAGACGGTGATGTTCACACCCCTGGAATCAAGCAGCTCTTCTTCACCCGTGAAGGTCTGATTTTCCCCGATGACCACTGCCGGAATTCCATAAAGCAGGATGGCGCCGCTGCACATCGAGCAAGGCGAGAGTGTCGTGTAGATCGTACACTCCCGGTAAACACTGGCTGGCCGCCGGCCGGCATTTTCAAGGGCGTCCATCTCACCGTGCAGAACTGCGCTGCCGTGCTGGATCCTGCGGTTGCGGCCCCGGCCTATAATTTCGTCCTGGTAAACAAGTACTGAACCGATGGGTATCCCACCTTCCGCCCGGCCCAGGCGGGCCTGTTCGATGGCTGCCAACATGAATGAATCCATTGCCTTCTCCCTGGAACGGTGGAACGGGGTCAGAGTACCATTTCCGGTTAATGGTCTCTGTCTATACTGGGGCGTTTAGCCAGGAAATGGTACTCTGACCGCATAGGACTAAGTGTCGTATTCCATAGACTTGGAGATTACATAATGAGCAGCCTGTTGATCAGGAACGGAACGATCGTAACGGCGACCGACCATTACCGGGGGGACGTCTATATCAAGGACGAAAAAGTCACCGCCATCGCCGAAACTTTGGATGAAGGGGCCGACCGCACGATTGATGCCGATGGTTGTTACCTGTTTCCCGGCGGTATCGACGCCCATACACACATGGAATTGCCCTTCATGGGAACCTTTGCCAGCGACACCTTCCACACGGGGACATTGGCCGGTTTATACGGGGGCACAACTACCATTGTGGATTTCGCTATCCAGACCCAGGGTGAAAGCCTGGAATCCGCCATCCAGGACTGGCACAGCAAGGCGGATGGTCACGCCGTGGGCGATTATGCTTTCCACTGTGCCGTAACCGACTTCAACCAGGAAACCCGCAAGGAAATCCCCCGAATCATCAACGAACTCGGCATCAATTCCTTCAAAACGTTCATGGCGTACAAGGGCGCACTGATGATCGACGATCGCCAGATGTTTGAATTGATGAAGGAATTGGTCAAGCATGGCGGCATCCTCACCACCCATGCCGAAAACGGCGACATGGTCGACCACCTGGTACAAAAATTCCTGGCCGAGGGAAAAACCGAACCTCGCTACCACGTACTTTCGCGCCCACCGATCTGTGAAGCAGAAGCCAGCGGCCGGGTGATCGATCTCGCCCTCCAGGCTGAATGCCCACTGTACATCGTTCACATGACCTGCGAGGAATCCCTGGCCCGCGTCAGAGCAGCCACTTTGCGCAACCAGAAGGTACACGCGGAAACCTGCGTGCAGTACCTGCTGCTGGACGAGTCACTGTATTTCCAGGATGGATTCGAGGGCGCAAAAGTCGTAATGAGCCCGCCCCTGCGCAAGCCCAAGGACCAGGAAGCACTGTGGGCTGCGATCAACCAGAACCTGGTGCAGCACGTTGCCACCGATCACTGTCCGTTTTGTTTAAATCAGAAAGAAATGGGCATCGATAATTTTTCGAAAATTCCCAACGGCGCACCCGGCGTTGAGCATCGCATCGAACTGATGTACTCCGAAGGCGTCCACCAGGGCCGTATTTCCCTGAACAAGTTCGTTGAAGTCACCTCGACCGCGGTCGCGAAGATCTTTGGTCTGTTCCCTCGCAAAGGAACAATCGCGGTGGGCTCAGATGCTGATATCGTCATCTTCGATCCGGAAGTGAAGCACACCCTTTCTGCGGAAACACACCACATGATGGTCGATTATTCCGTCTATGAGGGCTGGGAAGTCCAGGGCAAGTGCCGCACTACAATCCTTCGCGGTACGGTCGCAGTGGATGATGGCATGGCCTGTATCGGCGAGGGCTTCGGCGAATATCTGCCCCGCAAACCATTCAACCCGAGGTACTGACATGTCAAGAATTATTAAGGCGGGCATCATCCAGATGGCCAACAAACTCGACACCGGCGCCACGGTTGAAGAACACCGCAAAGCCATGATCGAGGCGCACATCCCCTACATCGATCAAGCCGGGGAGCAAGGCGTGCAAATGCTGTGTTTCCAGGAAATTTTCACTGGACCCTATTTCTGCCCGTCGCAGGACAACAAATGGTACGACGCGGCAGAACCCATCCCGGACGGCCCCACGACACAACTGATGTGCGAATATGCCCGGAAATACAATATGGTCATTATCGTGCCGATTTACGAAGAACATATGGCCGGCGTTTATTACAACACGGCCGCCATCATCGACGCGGACGGAAGCTACCTTGGCAAGTACCGCAAAATGCACATCCCCCAAATCGCCGGTTTTTGGGAAAAGTTCTTTTTCAAGCCCGGAAATCTGGGTTACCCGGTTTTTGACACGGCCTGGGGCAAGGTGGGTTTGTACATTTGCTACGACCGGCATTTTCCGGACGGCGCCCGCTGCCTGGGCCTGAATGGAGCGGAAATTGTGTTCAATCCGTCCTCCACGGTGGCGGGACTTTCCCAGCACCTGTGGAAAGTGGAACAACCAGCACATGCAGTGGCCAATGGTTATTTTGTTGCCGCAATCAACCGTGTCGGTACCGAAGCTCCGTGGAACATCGGTAAATTTTACGGTACATCCTATTTTGTGGACCCACGCGGACAAATGGTTGCACAAGCCAGCGAAGATGAAGACGAACTGCTGATTGCCGAACTGGATCTCGACCAGGTACGTGAAGTTCGCAACACCTGGCAGTTCTTCCGCGACCGCAGGCCTGAAACCTATGGCCAGCTGACCGAACTCTAGCCCACACGACACCCTTGACCACAAGACGGAGAAAAGCATGAGGCCCGAAGAGGCAATCCCAGGCATTTCACAAGAGCCTGAATCTTCTCATTCCATAAAGCAAAACGAGGATTTGCTGGCTTCACGCGCCCGGCATTTCCTGCCCAATGCTCACCACTATCACAGCGATGCATTGCAGCTCGTCAGGGCAAAAGGCGAATATGTATGGGATGAGCAGGGCCGGCGTTACCTGGACGCCATAGGTGGAATAGTCTGCGTCTCGGCCGGTCACAACCACCCGAAGGTCAAGCAGAAACTCATGCAGATGCTGGCGGATGACGAAATTCAGCACACCAGCCTGCTCTACCTCTCACGCTACGTGGTCGAACTGGCGGACAGCCTGGTGGGCGTAGCGCCGGAGGGGCTTGAGGTAGTTTCATTTACCAACTCCGGTTCGGAAGCCAACGAACTGGCCTTCATGACCGCCCGTCAATCCACCGGCGAAACCATAGTGATCAACCTGCGTCACGGCTATCACGGCGGAACTGCGGCAACCCTTGCCCAGTGTGGCCACCATACCTGGCGTTACCGGGCACAACCGAATGCCGCTAATACCAGCGCGCTGGAGCCCTACTGCTACCGTTGCCCATTCAATCAGAAACGGGAAAGCTGCGACCTGGAGTGTGCGAAGAACGTGGAGACTACCATCCAGACTTCCACACACGGGAGGATTGCCGGGATGATCGTGGAGCCCGTGATGGGTGTCGGCGGTTTTATCGATCCGCCCGCGGAATACTTTCACCGCGTAACAGAAATCGTCCACAACTACGGCGGCCGCTACATTTCAGACGAGGTCCAGACCGGGGCAGGACGCTGTGGCAGTGAATTTTTGCTGACAAAGGAACTGGGCATCGATGCCGATATGGTCACGATGGCCAAGGGTTTCGGCAATGGCGCCGCCATCGGGGCTGTGTTGCTTAAACCCGAAGATGCCAAAGCCTTTGCAGGCAAGCTGTATTTCAACACTTTCGGCGGCGACCCCATGCAGACCGCGCAGGCCAAAGTAACAATGGACGTTATCGCTGAAGAAAACCTCAGCGCCAACGCCATCGCCATGGGGCAACGGCTGAAAGACGGCATGCGGGAGTTGATGAAAAAGCACAGTCTGATAGGAGACGTCAGGGGCCGCGGCCTCCTGCTGGGTATGGAATTGGTAAAAAACAGGACCAGCAAGGAGCACGCCACGGAAGAAACCGCACAATTCATGGACAAGTGCAGAGATAAAGGTGTACTGGTCGGCAAAGGCGGACTGCTGGGCAACGTGATAAGGGTGGCGCCCCCCCTGACCATCAGCGCCGGGCAGATCGATGAATTACTGGCAGTATTTGATCGGAGTTTTTCGGAGATTATCCAGGCCGACTGATGAGCGGGCACAGTCACTTCTCAGGCGACGCTGAACTCAGCAACGCGGATATTGCGCCGGTTCCGCCGGCTAAACGCAATTGGACCGCCATTCCATTTTTTGCCTTGTGGGTTGGCATGGCCATCAATATCCCGACCTACATGATTGCGGCTTCGCTGGTCGAGGGTGGCATGAGCTGGCAGCAGGCGATGTGGACGGTGCTGTTGGGCAACCTGATCGTGCTTGTGCCCATGGCGCTTTCGGGGCACGCGGGGACGAAATACGGCATCCCTTTCCCGGTTTTCGCCAGGGCCTCTTTCGGCATCAATGGTGCGCATATCCCCTCCTTCCTGCGGGCGATCGTGGCCTGTGGCTGGTTCGGTATTCAAACCTGGATTGGCGGCGCGGCTATTTACACTATCGTCTTGATTTTTTTCCCCGCCGTTGAGCAGTTTCCTCCCCTGATGCCGGACTGGATCGGGGTGCATTTCATGCAATTTGGCTGCTTCATGCTTTTCTGGGCCATGAACATCTGGCTGATCTGGAAAGGAATCGATTCGATCAAGGTTCTGGAGCAACTGGCCGCACCCTTCCTGCTGCTGTGCGGGCTGGCCCTGCTGGCCTGGGCCTGGGTACAGGCGGATGGCTTCGGTCCGATGCTGCAAGCCAAATCACAGTTCAAGACAGAGCAGGAATTCTGGAATTTATTCTTCCCCAGCCTGACGGCTATGGTGGGCTTTTGGGCTACACTGACGCTGAATATTTCAGACTTCACCCGCTATGCCAAAGACCAGCGGTCACAGGTCATTGGCCAGTTATCGGGCCTGCCGACTACGATGACCCTGTTTGCATTTATCGGGGTTGCAGTAACCAGCGCCACGATCGTCATTTTCGGGGAAGCAATCTGGGATCCGGTCGTGCTGGTGCGCCGTTTTGATTCTCCACTGCTGGTGTTTTTCGCAATGGTGGCCGTGATCATCGCAACAATTTCTACCAATGCAGCCGCCAACGTAGTCGGCCCGGCCAATAGTTTTTCCAATATGTGGCCGTCAAAAATTGATTTCAGGCGCGGCGGTTATATCACCGGCGTAATCGGCATTGTGATGATGCCATGGAAGCTGCTGGCCGATCCTGAAGGCTATATCTTCGCCTGGTTGATTGGCTACTCGGCGCTGCTGGGACCGGTGATCGGAATCATCCTGGTGGACTATTACCTGGTGCGTAAAACCGAATTGAATATCACGGACCTGTACCGCCGCAACGGCAGATACTCAGGTGTAAACGCCCGGGCGATCATTGCGCTGCTGCTGGGTGTTTTACCCAACATCCCCGGCTTCCTCGTGCAAATGAGTATCATTGAAGGTAGCGGGTTCCTGGTTGATCTGTACGACTACGCCTGGTTCATCGGGCTGGCGATTGCCGGAATCTCATACTGGATATTGATGCGGGGCCAGGTTAATAATACGGAGGAAGCGTGAACTCCTCTCAAGACAACAATCGTCACGACAACACCCGGCATGACATTAAGCCTGGCCGTCTGGACAAGGAGCACATCGACCGGAACTACTTTGACCTGCACCCGCCGCTGACGCCGCACCAGGCTGCAGTGGAATCGGCTCGTTGTCTGTTCTGTTTTGATGCACCCTGTACTGAAGCCTGCCCGACCGGTATAGACATTCCGGCATTTATCCGCAAGATATCCACCAGCAACCTGCGAGGGGCAGCAGTTACCATCCTGAACGAGAACATCATGGGTGGTACCTGCGCCAATGTTTGCCCGGTGGAGGAGTTATGCGAACAGCTTTGTGTAAAAAATACCGCAGAAGAGCAACCAGTAAGCATTGGCAGGCTGCAACGTTTCGCTACTGACCATCTGTTCCGCCATCATTTACAGTGGCCGGTGCAACCCTTCAGGCGTAAAGCTGAAACCGGCAAACGCATTGCTGTAGTCGGCGCCGGGCCTGCCGGGCTCTCCTGTGCACACCGACTGGCCATGCACGGCCACGATGTAACGGTGTTTGAAGCACAAGGGAAAGCCGGCGGCCTTAATGAATATGGACTGGCTGCCTACAAAATGCTGGACGAACGGGCTGCCCGCGAAGTCGAATTCATCCTGGGAGTCGGCGGCATTACGGTCAGCCTGGGCAAATCGCTGGGGGCGGACTTCAGCCTTGCCAGTCTGAGCAATGATTTTGACGCCGTTTTTCTGGGGCTTGGACACAATGACGTGAACCAACTGGATCTCGATAATGAAAATGCCAACGGTGTACACGATGCAGTCAATTACATAAGCCGCATTCGACAGGAAAACCTGCAGGATCTTCCTGTGGGCCGGCGCGTCATTGTCATCGGTGGAGGCAACACGGCAATCGACATCGCGGTACAAATTAAGAAGCTGGGCGCTGAGTACGTCACTCTGGTCTACCGTCGTGGCAGACAGGACATGGGCGCAACCAACTTTGAACAGGAATTCGCTCAAACCAGTGGCGTGTTGATCAAGACCTGGGCCAGCCCGCAAAAAATCAATGCTGAGGAACTCGGCGTAGTCAGCGTCACGTTTGAATATACAAAAAAAGACGACGACGGCCGGCTGGTCGGCACGGGTGAATGTTTCGAACTGGAGGCAGACCAGGTATTCAAGGCCATTGGCCAGCATTTCGACGAATCTGTGTTGCAAGCCGACCATTGTCCCGAAATCGAGAACGGCCGGATTCGCGTTGATGAAGAACGCCGCACCAGTCTGCCACGCGTCTGGGCGGGTGGCGACTGCGTCGCCGGAAAGGATCTGACCGTGGTGGCGGTACAGGATGGCAAGCTGGCCGCCGAAAGCATAAACAAGGAGCTATAGATACTATGGCCAATCTGAAATGCATTATCGCCGGCGTTGAGTCCCCCAATCCATTCTGGCTGGCTTCAGCGCCACCCACGGACAAGCAATACAACGTGGAACGGGCTTTCGAAGCTGGCTGGGGTGGCGTTGTATGGAAAACCCTGGGCGAAGCCGGGCCGCCCATCGTCAATGTCTGTTCCCGCTATGGTTCCATCGACTACAACGGCCAGCGCATGATCGGGCTGAACAACATCGAATTGATTACCGACCGGCCCCTGGAAATAAATCTCGAGGAAATAGCGGCGGTAAAGAAATCATGGCCCGACCGCGCCATGGTGGTCTCACTGATGGTGCCCTGCAACGAGCAGGCCTGGAAGGATATCCTCAAACAGGTGGAGCAGACCGGCTGCGACGCAGTGGAACTCAATTTCGGCTGCCCGCATGGCATGAGTGAACGTGGCATGGGATCCGCTGTCGGCCAGGTGCCGGATTACATCCGTGACGTCACTGGTTGGTGCAAGGCGAATACGGACCTGCCTGTTTTCGTCAAGCTCACGCCCAATATCACCGACATCAGATTTCCGGCGCGCGCCGCCAAAGAAGGAGGCGCCGACGCCGTGTCGCTGATCAATACCATCAATTCCATCGTATCGATCAATCTCGACACCTTTTCACCGGAACCCTCCGTAGACGGCAAAGGCGCGCACGGTGGTTATTGCGGGCCTGCCGTCAGGCCCATAGCGCTCAGCATGGTCTCCGAGATCGCCCGTGACCCTGCAACTCATGGACTGCCAATCTCAGGCATCGGCGGCATCGGAACCTGGCGTGATGCGGCAGAGTACCTTGCTCTGGGTTGTGGCAGTGTTCAGGTTTGCACCGCCGCCATGCGCTTCGGGTTCAAAATTGTCGATGACATGATCGACGGCCTCAACAACTGGATGGATGACCAGGGATACAGCACGCTGGATGATTTTCGCGGCAAAGCCATCGCCAACGTCACGACCTGGGACCAGCTGGACCTGAACTACAAATCACTGGCATCCATCGACCAGGATAAATGCATTGATTGTGGCCTGTGTCATATTGTCTGCGAGGATGCGGCGCACCAGGCCATTGCCAGAACAAGAGATGAAAAGGGCAAACGCAGATATTCGGTCATTGATGAAGAGTGCGTCGGCTGCAACCTGTGTTCCCTGGTCTGCCCCGTACCGGATTGCATCAGCATGGTAAGCCAGGACACCGGCCTGCCTTACCTGAATTGGGGCCATCATCCGAACAACCCCGTGTAGGCGAGCGGGCTCCAACAGTCAGGTTGCTTCCAGCGGGTTTTCCTTGCCGTGCACCAGCCAGTCCGGGTACCAGTTGCTGAACAGCGGCTTCATCCAGATTGATGGTTTGAAACGCCGCCATTCTCCTTCTGGCTGTGCCAGGCGATCGGCCAGGGCGACCAGAACCCGGGGATTGAAACCAAGACCCAGATGAGCGCCGCCGACATGGATGTTCTCCACGTCATAGCGCTCAGAAACTTCTACGGTGGCCTGCCAGGCAACGACCCCATCCCCGCGCGTATAAAGCGCGGTCGTAGGCATCGGGGGTGGATGGGCCATGTGCTGAAGGAATGACTGGGGTATTTCCTCGTAGGGAACTTCGCTGAACATATTGAATATCCGGTGGATATTGCTGGAGCTGGGATGCCCGCGAAAGGGGATGCTGATGGTAACGACCTGACGCATGATATCCGGCATTTCGCGGGCAAGTTCGCGTGCATAGACTCCTCCGAGGCTCCAGCCAACCAGGCTGATTTTTTCACCGTAGCGATCAACCAGCTCGGTAACCCGGTCCCGCATGCCATAGTGTAATTTGAAGCTGTAGCCCATGTTATAGCCCAGCTTCCATCGATGAGCCTTGTATCCCAGGTTCGCCACATACTGCCGTAAAGGCCGGGTGGAACGTGAACTGGCGAGAAACCCGGGGAATACCAGAACCGGATGGTTATCCCCCTGGGGCAGGAACCTCCGCAGACCCAACATCGGCACCATGGCCGCCACGTCGTAAACCGCCCGGCCTTCCAGCAGCATCAACAGTTTGGACGGACGGTGCGAATGATCAATCAGGTCTTTTCCCATTGCCTTTTTACCCTTTGCCTTCTTCCCCATTACCTTCGTCATTATGATTCTGTCCCCTTGAATGACTCGATGGCTCTGTCCAGCGCCCTGTTGGCATCATGGAACGCCTGTAGCGGTTCCGAAGAGCCTTGCGCCTCTGGCTCTACATCATAATGCTCAGCAGCCAGCCTCTCCATATCCGTCTGCCTGACCGCATTTTCCAGTTCATCAAGGGAGCGGGAAATACAATCCACCATGCAATCAGGGTCCGGCACAATCTGCTGACAGGAACTGATGCCTATCGATATGCGCCCATGGTAACTGAACACCACCAGGATCAACCCCAGTCCGTCGAGGATTGGCGCCATTCCAAAAGCGCTGTGAATTCGTGCTCCCGCCACGTAAAGAGGAACCGGCGGACCAGGGACATTGGTTATTGTCACGTTGAAGAAAGGCCGGTGGCGCCCGCCAAGCCGGGTGCGTGTATAGACGCGCGCTGCCGCCGCCAGCGTTTCGGAAGGCAAAAATTCAGTAATCTGGTTAGCCGGTAAGGCACTGGCCTGAATTTTTGACCTCTGCGTGTTTGCCCGGATGTCCAACAGCCGGTCGATGGGATCATCCAGGTCGGTTGCGAGGCTGACCAGCATGGCCGAAACCTGGTTGCCGGCGCCTCCCGCGTCATCATCTTTGCGGACCGATATCGGCGCCATCGCTATCAGTGGTTTATCCGGCAATTCATTTTTCCCGGACAGGTAACTGCGCAAACCACCGGCGCACACCGCAAGAACCACATCATTGATCGTGGCGCCGGGTACAAATTTTCGGATAGCCCTGATACGCTCGAAGTCGAAATTCTTGCCCCAGAATGTACGGCGCGAAGCAATCGGCTGGTTGAATATAGACGAAGGCGCTGTCAAAAGCCTGGGCGGCGGGTTAAGTTTCCTGAGCCGTTTGTCGCTGTACAAATGAGCTGCGCCAACCGCGACCTTACCGATAAATCCGGCCAGATCCAGCGCTTTATGCCCGGCCCTGGACCAGGAATGGCTTATGACGCTCAATGCAGAGGGAAGTTCTTCCGGCTCCCAGTCGTCAACACCTTTGATTTCACGAATCTCCGGAGTGGTGTCCAGCAGGGCGGACATCATCTCGGCACCCGCCTTTCCATCCACCGCCGCATGGTGCACCTTCGTGATCAGCGCAAAGGACCCATTGGATATGCCGGGCAAGGTATCCAGGCCCTCCACAAAAGCCATTTCCCACAAAGGCCGTTCACGATCCAGCATCCTGCTCCAGAAATCCGCGGCCATTTCCATCAAATCGGCCATGCCGCCCGGCGCAGGCAATTTCAACCTGGGCAGGTGGGCATCCAGTTCAAAATCAGGGTCACTGATCCAGTAGGGAAAAGACAGATCCCAGGGTACTTCCACCAGGCGTTCGCGGAATACCTTCGAGCACTTCAGGCGATTTTTTACCAGTGAATACCAGGAGTAGTAAGAAAAGTCTTCCGGCGCATCGCGGGCATCAATGACATAAACACCACCGATAGCCATCGGGCTGTGTTCGCTCTCCAGGTAAATGAATGTCGCATCCAGCGCTGAAAGTATTTGCACAGCCGCATACCCCTCAGTTCTGCAGCGCCGGCCACTGCGTGACATCAAGGGTATCGCGGTAACCATGCCAGGTTGCATAACCCAGCCAGGGAATGATGATGATGAAACCCAGTAATCCTGTCAGGATGCCCATGGCGGTAAAAGCAACCACCAGCAGCGCCCAGGTAAACATGGTCCAGCGGTTCCGCAATACGGCGTTGATACTGGAGACTACGGCCGTAATCACATCTACATCCCGGTTTGCGATGAAGGGCAGTGAAAAGACGCTGGCAGCAAAGGTAAACGCAGCAAAAACGGATCCGACCGCCGACCCTACACCGAGAAAAACCAGGAAGTCACCCAGCCTTGCCTGCCCATTAGACGGAAAAAACACGTGAACCATACTTGCCGCCCTGGCCCAAAGCAGGAAAATCACCAGAAGTACGATGGCAAAGACCAATGAATTGGTAATGGGTTGACGCGCCGCCAGCAAGGTAGTTTTCAAAGTGGGCTTATTACCAATGCACAACTGCCTGCTGACCGAGTACAAAGCAAATGCCAACAATGGAGCGACAAAAATGAAACCCGACAGCATGCTGAGCAACAGCACCCAACCACCGAGTTTCCAGGCCGACCAGGCGATTAATGTAGAGAGCAGCCAGGCAAACACGCCCCAGGCGAGGCTCAAACCGAAAGCCTTTCGATAATCTTCCCAGCCTCCTTTCAACCATTCGAATGGAGCACTGATCGCGATATCGTTGCAAGGTGCAACAAAAGGCAACGGCTCATTCTCTTCTCCGCCTGCAGAGGCCCAATACCATCGTTGTCTGTGTTATTACCTGACATTGTTCTCCTTGCGCATGAACCATGAACGCTTGATGCCTTCCATGCCGCATAGTACACCACTACCCCAGATGATGGCGCTGTCAGTCCCTGGTTTCGATTTCAATTTCCTGCAGGTACACGATTTCACAAGAGCCACCGCCCGTATCGTCGCGGCTGAGCGATGTCCTCCAGCGCCAGCCGGAAGGATGGTCGACGTCCACGAGCAATCCTTGCAAGCGGAGAAAGGTCGGCTTCAGCCACCAGCACACCTGGTGCATGCTGAATTTCCCGCATGGACCAGTCCCGATAGGCCATGCCGGCCAACAGGACCAGTACAATTAGCAGAATTTTCTTCTGTTTGAGAATTGGTATCCTCGCTGGCAACTCCTTCACCGTAATAAAAACAATGGGCAGGGTATAATAACGCCTCGTTACCGATCTCAAAAAACCATGATAATTCTGAACCAGGTCAGCCTGCGCCGGGGGCGCAAGCTGCTTTTTGAAAATGTAAGCTTCCAGGTGCATGCCGGCCAGCGCGTGGGTTTGATCGGCGCCAACGGCAGCGGTAAAACGTCCCTGTTCTCGATGTTACTGGGCCAATTGGAGCCTGATGGTGGCGAATTGCAGATCATCCACCAACATGAGATCGCGCATGTAGCCCAGGAAAGCCCCAACGCAACGATGTCTGCCCTGGATTTTGTCATGGACGGTGACCATGAGTTGCGGGTGGTACAGACCGCGATTGCAGACTGGGAGTCACGTGAAAAAGCAAACGGCGAAGCAGGCGCCGAACTGCACACGCTGTATGAAAAGCTGGAAACCATAGACGGCTTTACTGCTGAGGCCCGGGCCTCCCGCTTGTTGCATGGACTGGGATTTTCCGGCGGCAGCTTGCAACAGGCTGTCAGGGAATTTTCCGGCGGCTGGCGTATGCGCCTGAACCTGGCGCAATCACTCATGTGCCGCTCCGATATCCTGCTGCTGGACGAGCCAACCAACCACCTCGACCTGCCGGCCATCCTTTGGCTGGAGCACTGGCTGAAACGTTATCAGGGTATTCTTCTGCTGATCTCCCATGACCGTGATTTTCTGGACGGAGTTTGTACGCGCATCGCAAATATAGAAAACCGGCAAATACGCATTTACTCCGGGAACTACAGCCAGTTCGAAAAGCAACGTGTGGAACAACTTGCACAGCAGCAAGCAATGCATAAACGGCAGCAAAAGGAGGTCAAACATATCCAGGCTTATGTCGACCGCTTCCGCTATAAAGCTTCCAAAGCACGCCAGGCACAAAGTCGCTTGAAAATGCTGCAGCGCATGACGCTGATTGCACCGGCACATGTGGATTCACCCTTTCGCTTTCATTTCATGGAGCCGGAAAAACAACCACAGCACCTCCTGAAACTGGAGGAAGTTGATGTGGGTTATGACAAATCCGGTAAGGAAAAACCTGTACTCACTGGTATCAACCTGAGCCTGACCGCCGGTGACCGCATCGGCCTGCTGGGCGCAAACGGCGCAGGAAAATCCACCCTGGTCAAAGCGCTGGCAGATGGCAGCACTCTGCTCAAAGGCGAACGGCTCCTGAGCAGGGAAACGAGAATCAGCTATTTTGCCCAGCACCAACTGGACCAGTTGAACCCGGATGCAAGCCCGATCGACCACCTGCGTGAAGGTTCGTCCGGTGAACGTGAATCAGACTTACGCGATTACCTTGGCCGTTTTGGCTTTCGCGGAGATCGCATCTTCGATCCGGTCGCACCCTTTTCGGGCGGTGAGAAAGCCCGCCTTGTGCTGGCCCTGATCATTCGCCAGCAGCCTAATTTACTGTTACTCGATGAGCCTACCAACCACCTCGACCTGGAAATGCGCCAGGCGCTCAGCATGGCCCTGGTTGAGTACAGCGGTGCACTGGTTGTGATTTCGCATGACCGCCACCTGCTTCGCAGCGTGTGTGATGAACTACTGGTTGTTAACAATGGATCTCTCGAGCGCTTTAACGATGCAGTGGATGACTATCCTGCAT
>PVMS01047781.1_pt1 | contig 15605 bp, 17 predicted proteins | sample 1853461 | NCBI WGS metagenome assembly PVMS01 (sample SAMN08582032, study PRJNA380276) | Marine sediment metagenome, whole genome shotgun sequencing project. | isolation source: ocean sediment barecode stripped | collected 2017 | reverse complement strand
TAGGAGCAAGTGGACATAGCCATGGAGTGCCCCGACGACTGCGTATCGCTCGACCACCCCGTCGGTGACGCCGGCGACGCCAGCCTCGGCGACTTCGTAGAAGACCTCCAGGCAGATGACCCATTCGTTGTGGCGGCCGACATGGTCCGGCGCGACGAATTGGAACGAGCGCTCGGAATGCTCGAGTCCACCGAGCGGCAAGTCGTCATCTTGAGGTACGGCCTGAGTGGCGGCGGCCCGCGCACGCTATCGGACGTAGGTCGGGAACTCGGCGTGACCCGGGAACGAATCCGCCAGGTGGAGCGGCGTGCCCTAACGAAACTGCGACACCCCTCGTTTGCCTACGACTTGGAGAGTCTGCTCTAGAGGGCTGCCATTGTCGACTGGCTCGGGCACCTGCGAAGACCCCCGGAGTTCGCCTGCGAATGCCCTTGGTGAGTTCCCCCCTAATGGGGGTCCATTGGGCTCTTGTTGTGTGAGCTTTCCCCCAGCGGGGGGACTGATGGAGCCTTCAGAACAGTTTGAGCATCGGTGAATCGATGCCGCGGAGCTCGTCGTAGTCGACCTCGACCCAGCCGATGGCACGGTCTTCGGCCAGAGTCCGGGCTTGGGGCTTGATGGCTTGTGCCACGAATAGGCCCCGCACCGGGGCTAACCGTTCGTCACGGTTGAGGAACTCCAGATACCGGGTGAGTTGCTCGACACCGTCGATCTCGCCACGCCGCTTCACCTCAATAGCGACCACGCCGCCGTTGGCATCATGACACAGCAGATCCACCGGGCCGATCGGGGTCGGGTATTCGCGCCGGATCAGCTCCAGACCGGGCTCCATCACGTCGGGCGTTTCGGCCAACAAGCGTTGCAACTCGAGCTCGACGCCATCCTTTTGGAGTCCCGGATCCTCGCCCATCTCATGTGAGGTCTCGAAGTGAACCTCACCAAAGGTAATCGTCAGAGTCTCGCCCTTGGGGTTGGTGACGATCCACTTGCCGTCTTCCTCAACGAAGTGATTGGGCGAGTTCATCCAGTTGAGGGGCTTGTAAGCACCGCCATCCGCATGAACCGCAACACACCCGTCAGCCTTAACCATTACCAAACGGGTGGCCATAGGCAGATGGGCATTGAGGCGCCCGTCGTAATCGACGGTGCATTCGGCAACAACAATTCGCATGGTGGTGGAAGCGTACCCGAGTTCCTAACCGACCGAGCCCTCCATTTGGAGCTCGATGAGACGGTTGAGCTCGACTGCGTACTCCATCGGGAGCTCACGAACGATTGGCTCGATGAACCCTGCCACGATCATCGCAGTGGCTTCTTCCTCTGAAAGCCCACGGCTCATCAGATAGAACAACTGCTCCTCGCCAACCTTGGAAACCGTGGCCTCGTGGCCTAGGTCAACATTCGACTCTTCGATCTCCATGTACGGATAAGTGTCGGAGCGCGAGTCCTCATCGAGGATGAGGGCATCACAGCGCACAAACGATTTGGAGCCCACCGCCTCGTCCTCCACACGCACCAGACCCCGGTAAGCAGACCGTCCGCCACTCTTCGAGACAGATTTCGACGTTATCAGTGATGTCGTGTTGGGGGCGGCATGCACCATCTTGGCCCCCGCGTCGAGATGCTGGCCCTCGCCAGCAAATGCGATTGAAAGAACCTCACCGTGAGCGCCCTCTTCAAGCAGCCACACTGCCGGATACTTCATCGTTAGGCCCGAGCCGAGATTTCCATCGACCCATTCCATCGTTGCGTTCCTGTAGGCCGCAGCCCGCTTGGTGACCAGGTTGATCACATTGTTCGACCAGTTCTGGATGGTCGTATAACGGCACCTGCCACCCTCTTTGACCACAATCTCAACCACGGCAGCGTGAAGGGAGTCGCTGGTGTAACCCGCAGCCGGGCAACCTTCGACGTAGTGGCAGAAAGGGCCCTCGTCGATAATGATCAGGGTTCGCTCGAACTGGCCCATGTTCTCCGCATTGATTCGGAAGTATGCCTGGAGGGGCTCATCGAGGTGAACGCCCGGGGGCACATAGATGAAGCTGCCTCCAGACCACACCGCCGAGTTGAGGGCAGCGAACTTGTTGTCGTTCGGAGGAATGATCGTGGCGAAGTACTCCTGGACCATCTCGGGGTATTCACGCACCGCCGTGTCCATATCGCAGAAGATCACGCCGAGTTCCTCGAGATCCTCGCGATTGCGGTGGTACACGACCTCGCTCTCATATTGCGCAGTGACTCCGGCAAGGTACTTACGCTCAGCCTCGGGGATACCCAGCTTCTCGTAGGTCTCCTTGATGGAGTCTGGGACCATGTCCCAGTCTTTCGCCTGCCCTTCGGTCGGCTTGATGTAGTAGTAGATGTCGTCGAAGTCGATCGACTGCAACTTGTCGCCACCACCCCAGGTCGGCATTGGCTTACGTAAGAAGCGCTTGTAGGCCTTGAGCCGGAAGTCGAGCATCCATTCCGGCTCTTTCTTCATCTCCGATATCTGGCGAATGAGATCCTCGGTCAGGCCCTTCTCCGGCTTGAAGACATATTCCTCTTCGTCGGCCCAGCCGAGCTGATAGCCGCCAAAATCGACGTCAACGGTTGTCATATCCGGATCCCTTCGAATGCTTGTTGCCAGGTAATTACCACTATAGCGATAGGAGATTGTCTCACTGCCGGGGTCACCTGGCAAGAGCCCATCGAATACAGGGAAAAGTGGGGTACCCCAAGTCCTTCAGCGGGAGCAGTCAGTGTGGGGAATTCGGATGATGCCGCCGAGACGGTGGTGTGGGAGTGGGGGGAAGACCGGGTACCGTCCCGACGCATCATCCTTATAATTAACTCAACGCCACAGGTTCCTATTTTGATCCCCGAATTGTCGTAATTGCGACTGTGACACACCTGGCAGCTATTACCGCGTAATGTGATTCCATGCCCGTCATTGTCATAGGCGCCGACACCCCGGTGGGTGATGCCGTCGTGTCCGCCGCCAAACCCAAATCGGGCGAGGTCCGAGTCTTTATCAGTGATCCAGATGAAGCCGCGCGATACAGAACCATCGCCAAAGTGGCCATCGGCGACCTCTCCGACGGAAGCCATGTGGGCGGTGCAGCGATCGGGGCGTTCTGCGCGATCGCGATCGCCGGAGCAGCACACGACGCCAGAGAGCGCTACTTCGCCGACACGCCCGGGGCCGTTTTCGACCAGTGGGCCGATGGGCTCACCGATGCTGGAGTGGGGAGAATTATCTTCGTCGGCACGACGCCGGATGCTGCCGACGTGACAGCGCTTCGCAGCGCTGCCGCCGAGTTCGTGTTCGTGGATACCACGGACAAGAGCCCGAAGACCATCGCCGCCGAGGTTGCCGGGGTGGAAGCCGCCACATAGTAAGGCGATCATGCGCTTCCGACCGCCCGCTCTTACGAAGGCGAAGATTCGGTGGCGCGGACGCGTCTGGCAGGCGAGCCCACCCACACCTCATGCGGCGGAACGTCGTGAGTGACAACCGCGCCCATCCCCACCAACGACCACTCTCCAACGGTGATGTACTCACGGACAAGAGCCCCGGAACCGATGTAGGCACCTTCGGCGACCGTGACCCCTCCGGCAAGCTTGGCGCCGGCTCCGAGCGTCGCGAAGTCACCGATGCGGTCGTCATGGGTCAGCACCACCGACGGCATGATCACTACATGCGAGCCAACAGTGACGTCGGCTGTCAGGACGGAGTGCGCGTGGATTACCGATCCCCAGCCCAACTGCGTCGACCCGGGAATCACAGAGGTCGGATGGATCAACGTGGCATACCGGTCTGGCGCCAGCCCCAGCTCACCAACAATTCGCTTCCGAACTCCATAGTTGGCAGGGTTCCCGATTGTCACCACCACGACCGCATCTGGATGGTCGTGCACTGCACTGATCGGACCGAGCACGGAGATACCCATGACATCGTGTCCCTGGAGGGTCGGATCATCATCGCAAACCCCGAGCAACTCGATCGGCTCGCCCACCGACTGCAAGGCGCGGACGAGCTCGATGGTTTCCCGGCCGAAACCGCCCGCCCCAATGACAAGCAACGACCGGGAACGAGACTCACTCACCATCAGCTGCACTCGCCATGGTGTCGACGACCCTGTTCAGATCCGCTTCTGTCATGTCGTAGTAGAGCGGGAGAATGATCGCGGTGTCTGCCAGCATCTCGGTCTCCGGGAGATCACCGCGCGGTTGGTCCCGGAATGTGGGCTCTCGGTGGGCGGCCATGACCCCGCGCCGTGACGAGATCCCGGCCTCATGTAGCCGGGTTATCAGGTCATCTCGCTGCACCGGGTATTCCTCCGACAAGACAACGCTGTACGACTGAAAGTTGGTGCGACCATGAGGCGGGTCGACCGGCGTCCGGATCCCGGGCACATTCGCCAGCCCCTCCCCATAGCGAGCGGCGAGTTCCCGCCGTTGCCGGATCATCTCATCGAACTTACCGAGTTGGACAATGCCGATCGCCGCCTGGATGTCCGTCATCCGGAAGTTGAACCCGAGCTCGGGATACTCTTCGAAGACGGAAGCTGCCTTGTCATGCCGGTCAAACGCTGACAGACTCATCGCATGCTGGCGGAGAGTCCGCAACCTGGCCGCAAAACTCTCGTCAGAGGTCACCACCATCCCGCCCTCGCCGGTTGTCAGGAGCTTTCGCGGGTGGAATGAAAAGACAACCGCATCGGGGCCGACGCCGACCATCTTGTCACCGTAGACCGAACCGGTGGCGCAAGCGGCATCCTCAATCAGCTTGACGCCGCGCTCGGTGCAGAGACGGCGGATCTCGGCGAGGTCAAGCGGCATACCGACCTGATGGACTGCGATGACGGCCGCCGTGCGCTCTGTTATCACCGCCGCAATCGTCTCCGCGGTCACATTCTGGGTAATCGGGTCAACATCGGCGAACACCGGCTCTGCCCCGACATAACGGGGAACGTTGGCTGTCGCGATGAACGACAACGAGGGAACGATGACCTCGTCACCGCGCCCTATGCCCAAGGCGTGAAGGACCAGATGGAGGCCGGTCGTGCAAGAAGACACAGCGACACCACTCGCCGTCCCGACGTAATCGGCGAAGTGCTCTTCGAATTCGGCAACGCGCGGGCCCTGTGCCACCCAGCCCGATCGGATGGTGGCTGCGGCCGCGCTAAGACACTGCAAAGCTACTGACGCATGAGTGGATGGTGGCGTCGCAATCGCGACCGCCTCGACTGTGGGATCTCGGAGGATGTCGGCAAGATCGTCGGTCACCTGCACCTGCGATTGCGCCCCGACTGCTTTGCGTGCCCGCTCCAGAGACAGGTCACACACCCAGCGCAGGTCGGTCTTCTCAGTGGCTACGAAGTTGCGGACCAGGTTGGGTCCCCAGTAGCCAGCACCAATGACGGCAACGCCCACGGGATTCATCAAAAGACTCCTATGAATGGAAGGTGGTGACGCCCGCAGCCGAATGAAACCGCAACAGGTGCCCGACACCATTAGTGTAAACGCTCGCCGCACCTGCACCCAGGATGTTGTGATTCCACTCTTTAGAAAGCTGCGGTCATGAACCCGCCGATCCTTTCCGTTGTATTGCCTGCCTTTAACGAAGAGGGCGTGATCGCGGACACACTGCAACGCCTCCGCGATGTCGTGGTTGCCGATGATCATCTCCGCGGCGCAGTCGAGGTCATCATCGTCAGCGATGGCTCAGCGGACGCAACGTTTGACGAAGCGCGGTCCGAACTAGACAAAGAGCTTCCCGGTGAAGTCGTACAACTCGTGAGCAATGTCGGCTCACACGCCGCAATCCGCAGCGGTCTTCGCCGCGCTCGGGGCAAGCATGTCGCCATCCTGGCGGCAGATGGGCAGGACCCGCCTGAGGCACTCGGCAAGATGCTCGCAGCGTTCCGGCCGGGGATCGATATCGTCTGGGGTGAGCGCGAGGATCGGCGCCACGATCCAGCCATGACGCGCTTTCTGTCACGCATGTATTACGGGTTCTTTCGCCGGATGACCGGGATGGACTACCCGCCGCAAGGTTACGACTTCGTCATGTTCAGCGATCGGGTCCTCAAGGCGTTGATCGCCTACCAAGAGCGCAATGCTTCGATCTTCCTCCTCCTTTTCAACCTCGGGTTCGGACAGACAACCGTTCTGTATAGCCGGGGAGCGCGTGCTGGTGGAGCCACCGGCTGGACCCTCCGCAAGAGAGCGAAGCTGGCAATCGACATGCTCACCGCGTTTACCGCCGCCCCTATCCGCGTCGTATCGGGGGCAGGGGTAATAGTTGGTGTGTTCGGTTTGGTTTTCGGCGGCGTGACGGTCGTTAGAGGCTTGTTGGGCCATATTCCGAATGAAGGCTGGGCTTCGCTGATGGTCGTGACCTCCCTGATGGGCGGAATGATCCTCGTGGCTCTCGGCTTCATCGGTGAATACCTGTGGCGTACGCTCGACGAGGCACGCGGGCGACCCCTCTTCCTCGAGGCCATGGCTGTGCGGGAACCACCGGAAGACTCTGCAGATGTCTAGCCCGACGATGTCTGACCAGGCACAACGATCATGGAGAGGACCTGGACCTCGACCTTTGCGTTGGGAATTGTTAACGCTGCTTGGGATTCTCGGCGTATACGGGCTCGTGGCTCTCAAACTCGTCGCCGAGGGCGCTCCCCTTGGCCACGACGAGGCCGTCTATGCGCTGAAGAGCCGCCAGATGCACCTCGGGGGCACCTCACTTTGGTATTGGAACGACTATCGGGCACCTGGTTTGCCGCTCCTGCTCCAGGGCACCTGGCTTATTCGCGGTACCGAGCCGTTCTTACGGATGACTGTGTGGGGGTTTGGAGCCCTAGGCGTGACCCTTACCTGGTTTCTGGGCCGCTCCTTGCTTGACCGCGGCGCGGGCCTCATGGCGGCCGCCGGCCTGGCGCTGGCCTCACCTTGGCTTTCGTCATCGACCACTATCTGGCCGGACGTGCCGGGAGCCGTTCTCGGCCTGGGAGCCATCGCGATCATCATCTTCGCGACCGAAAGCGAGCGCGCATCTTGGTGTGTACTGGCGGCGGGCCTGCTGGCGATCCTGGCTGTCTTGGTGCGGTACGGAGCCCTGGCACCCATGGGTGCCGGTGCCCTGGCGGTGATGATCTGGCGACGTCGCACCGTGCTCCGCTCGCTCCCCCAGTTTGTCGCCCTCGGCTCAATGGTTGCTGCGGGCAGCTTGCTGATCCTGACGGTACCGACAGTAGTGGGAGCCGCCACCAGCCCGTGGTCTTCCATCCGGCTGTTGCAGGCCCAAAACGAGTTCCCGATTACGCAGGGTGTCCGCGACTACATCAGGCAGGCGGACTTCATCGTCGGCGGGTACGTCGGACTGCTCTTCATCATTGGTCTCGGCCTGGCCGCCCTCTATGCGATCAGAGAGCCGCACCGACGCCAGCCCTGGCTCTTCCTCATGTCGATAACCGCGGCGACCACGGTGGTTCTGGCACTGATCCTCCACGGCGAGTACCGATATCTCACTCCGGTCTATCCACTTGCCTGGATCATTGCCGGCTGGGGACTGGTCGAGACTGGACGCCGCATGCCGAAGGAGGCCGTTTGGCTGGTCGGAGGGCTGCTGGCGCTGCTGTTACCGATCAATGCGGTGTCGCACGCCGGAACGCAGACTGATCTGTTGTCGGAGCGCTTTGAGGATATCCGTGTGGTCTCCCGCCAGATCAACCCCGAGCATGGCTACGAGGAATGCGGGATCATCACGTCATACATCCCTCAGGTGGCCTGGTACACGGAGTGCGTCATCAGGCGGTTCGAGGAGGTCCCGGTGCTAACGTCACCTTTCTTTGCGAACCCGCAGGCTGACTACATGCTGCTGGTCACGGGAGGCAAACGACAACCGGAGGCTGACAGCCTCGCCGCCTACATGGCAGCCACAGACGGCGTGTTCACCGAATCCGGAGACCCCAACGCCGGCAACCTCGAATACGCAGTCGTCTACGACCTCGCCGACTGAGCCGGGGGGTGCGAACCCAGGGTTCGTAGACCCGGGAACCGGCGCTGCCAGCCCACGGTTCGCCTAGAAGATCTCCGGGCACCACGGTTCGGGTGAGTTACGGAAGAGTGAGTCGAGGTTCCGGATTGCGGATGCCGCGCCGCTGAGTTGGCCAACACGTCCTAGCCCGACGGCGCTGTGCCCGCCCATGTAGAGAGCACCGAGCGTGCTCGCTGTCATCGCGACATCCGGCTCGGCAGTGACCTGCTCACACTCCGCTACCCCGTCGTCGATGCTGAGGCGGTAGGTGCCGTCGTTCCAGTCGCAGAACTCGTCGGCGATGCGAAGCACCAGGCTTCCGCTACCGGAGTAGGTCCTGCGCTCCAGAGCAGCAGGTACATCGATGAGACGCATCCAGAGACCGTCCGATACCCCCTTCACCGAAATGGCTCGCCCGTTGTCGACCAGGAACGGAAGTGGATCGCCTGCCGGGTTGTTCCAGTACTTGACGATCGGGAAGAGGTCGATACTGAGCGCATAGTTCCAAAGCGCTCGATATCCCGCGTCTGTCACCGGCATCAGCTCACGGATTCTGATCTCGCCCTCGGACAACAGCTCCCAATTGCCCTTCTGGCGATAGGTCACGTAGCCAACCGGCTCGCCGTCCAGTTCGGCGACTGCATGCCTGGCGGCGCTCGCACCTTCTCGCCACTTCTCGGGGTCGTAGAAGAGGCGATAGGTCCACCAGTCATCCGACCGCGTGTACATCCCCGGACGAGTCGTTTGGATATGTTCGTAGACAGCGGGGAGTAGCTTCTTCGCCTCGTCGACTTCGAGCAAACGCACCGTAACACCGGGTTCGCTGCCACTACGGCCGGCATGGCGGGCGTCGACACTGATGTCGTGCAGGGCCACGGCAGGCCCGTACCCATATCTGCCATAGATAGGAACCTCGGATGCCCACAGCCCGCCGAGGGGCTCGCCTCGCTCCATCGCCCGGGCAAAGTGCTGCCGCATCATCGAGGTGAGCACGCCCTGCCGCGTGTGCGTCGGTTGGACCGTGATGATGGTCAGGCCCGACATCGGCACCTGGGCACCGCCGGGAACGGTTACAACGAACTCAAAGTCGCCACCAGTGCCTACGACCACGTCGCCATCGAACGCCGGATAACTCCGATCCAAATCGAAGATGGCATTGAACCGATCCGTACCGCTCTCGTCCTCGAGGTCGGCATCATGCCCGAACCCGGCGGCGATAGCCTGCCGAAACGCCGGTACAAACTCAGGTGTCAACGAACGAATCTCAAAACTCATGCCCGCCACGCTATCACCTCGAACCGTGGGCCGGGGTTGCCGGAAACCGACGATACGAACCCAGGGTTCGGGTGCCCGGTTTCTGGGCACTGCAGCCCACGGTTGGAGCGTCAGCTCGCAGGACCGGTGGGCGGTAGGCTGCCTTCGCCGCCAGAGGAGGAGCAAACCTTGCATTCCGTGCGTATCGCCGTTCAACTGCACCCGCAACATGCCGAGTATTCGGATCTGCGAAGGGGAGTGTCGGAAGCTGAAGAACTCGGCGTCGACATTGTCTACAACTGGGACCACTTCTATCCGTTGTACGGCGACCCGGACGGCAAGCACTTCGAATGCTGGACGATGCTCGGAGCCTGGGCCGAGCAAACCACGAGCATCGAGATCGGGGCCCTCGTCACCTGTAACTCGTATCGCAATCCGCAGCTTCTTGCCGACATGTCGCGCACCGTCGATCACATGTCAGCTGGCCGACTCATCCTCGGCATCGGGTCCGGTTGGTTCGAGCGCGACTACGACGAGTTCGGCTACGAATTCGGGACCGCACCGGACCGGTTACGGAATCTCCGCCGCGACCTCCCCCTCGTCCGGGAACGGTGGGAGAAATCGAATCCCACGCCAACCCGCAAGTTCCCGATCCTGATCGGTGGCGGAGGCGAGAGGTGACACTCCGCATCACTGCAGAGCATGCCGACATTTGGCACTACTTCGGAACTCCCGAGCAGATGGGCCACAAGTGCCAGGTTCTCGACGACTGGTGCGCCAAGATCGGTCGCGATCCTGCGGAGATCGAGCGCTCTACTGGTATCGAGTACGACAAGATCACCGGAGATCCGCTCGACCTGGCCGAGCAGTACTACGACATTGGTTTTACCCAGTTCACGTTCGGTCTCAACGGACCCGACTATGACATGACCCCGGTCAAGCCGTGGCTGGAATGGCGGGATCGAAAGAACTCCTGACGCGCCACGATCGTCCTCCCCACCGGAGGACGATCGCTTTGTGGCCCGCCGCGTCCCCGTTACCGGGGAACTCTTATGCAGTGCCTTCCATATCGGCCGCGGGGAGCAAAAAGTTAAACGTGTGACGGGACCAATCGCTTGCCACGAGGAGTGGCTAGTCATCGCTTTCGAAAACACCGGGCCAGTATCCAATGTCGTCACGAAGTCTGGATGCGTTGCAAAGGCGTCCCAGCCGTATTCAGCGAGGAGAGCTTCGTTGTAGCGGCAACAACTCCGACATCAGGTGGTATACCGGTTCCTCAGGAAGACCGATCAATCCTCGGACGAGTCGTCGTCGTCGTCGTCGGAACCTTCTTCTTTGATCTTGACCTGGAGTTCGCCGTCATCCCACTTGGAGGTCAGCTTGGAAGTGTGATCGTTGCTCTCGAACTTGACCTCGACTTTCGTAGGACCGGAGTGCTCGAGATCGACTCTGAACCCGGAGCGGGGCGTCGCTGAGATAAGGCTTACCTCACCGTCTCCGACCGCGAGGACCACCGTGCCCCCCTCGAGATCGTAGGTCACATAGCTCACAGCCGTCGTAGTGGTTGTCGGAGGTGCGGTAGTCGTTGTGGCGGCTGCCGGTGGTTCGGTGGTCGTCGGCGGTGCCTTGGTGGTTGTGGTCGTGGTGGCCGATTCCGGCGGGAGGGTGGCTTCCGTCGTTGTGGCCACCCCCGCAGTAGTAGGCGAGGCTTCGACGATCGTGGTGGTAACCGGGGCCAAGGTCGTTGGGCCCGCATCCGCCGGCAGGGTTGTGGTCGTTGTCGGAATACCAATCGCCACCGGAGCTTCAACGACACGATCCCGGATGCCTGCCACTGCAGCAGAGGCAATCAGGACTGAGAGCGCGGTCGCGCCGAGCCACGCTGCTCCTATGCTCATATACCGTTTCATCCACCCCAGCATGCCGTACTCCATGGTTGACTGGGTTAAGGCGAGGCTAACCGATGATGAAACAACGGTCGCTTCGCGGTTCTTTCGCCAAAGCCGGTGTAAATTCCCCCGATGGCATCGATTCTCCTGATAGAAGACGACCAGCGCATCAGGCAGGCGCTGGCCACCCGGCTCGCGGAACGCGGGCATGACGTCGAGTCGACGGCAACAGCGATGGACGGCGTCCAGCGCGCCGTCTCCGGCGATGCCGACATCGTCGTTCTCGATCTAGGGCTTCCCGACGTAGACGGAGCCGATGCCCTCCAGATGATCCGTGCCGTCAGCGACGTACCGGTCATCGTCGCTACGGCCCGCGACGACCAGGACGAGATCGTCCGTATCTTCGATGCCGGCGCCGACGACTATGTCATCAAGCCGTATTCGACCGACCATCTCGAAGCGCGGATCCGGGCTTTGCTCCGCCGCTCCACCACGGTCACCGACGATCACGAGATCGCTATCGGAGAGCTCGTGATCAACGTCGATGCGCACGAGGTGACGCTGGCCGGCGAGTCCCTCGACCTCTCCGGCAAGGAATTCGATCTGCTTGCCTACCTCGCCGAACGCCCCGGCAAGATGATCGGCAAACGTGAGCTGTTGGCGGCGGTCTGGCGCCAACCATACGGAGGTGCCGACAAGACAGTCGATGTGCACCTCTCGTGGCTCCGCAAGAAGTTGGGCGAAACGGCCGCCGAGCCGCGATACATCCACACCAAACGCGGCATCGGGGTAAAACTGGTCGACCCGAGCTCGTGAGACGCCGTCTCGTCCTCGTCAACGGTGCCGTGACGCTGATGGTGGTACTGGCATTCTTGCTGCCGCTTTCGTCAATGATCCGCGAGCTGGCCGCCGACAGCGCCGTGACCACCGGGCAGAACGAGGCTGAACGGATCTCCCAGCTAATCGCCCTGCGCGCCCCAGGCTCAGAGGCTGCTGACATCGTCGAGAACATCCGGCTGGACCCGGGTGCTTCGATCATCCTCGTCGACGACGACGATGCCACGCGTGAGGTACTCGGGTCTCCCGTACCCGAGAACGAGAACATCGAGGCAGCCCTCAATGGTGTCGCGTTTCGAGCCGCCGTCGATGGCGGGCAAGCCATCTACGCCCCGGTGCTGCTCCCCAATGCTTCTGAAGCCATCGTGGTTCGAGTATTCATCGCGGATGAAGCTTTGACCGAAGGGGTGACCCGCTCAACGATCATCCTCGGGTTACTCGGTCTGGCGCTGGTGCTCATTGCCATTGCTGTCGCCGACCGGTTGGGGAGATCCATGGTCGAGCCGGTGCGAGAGCTGTCCGCGACCGCAGCCATCCTCGCCGAGGGAAACCTGGATGTGCGGGTAACCCCGACAGGCCCACCTGAGGTCCAGGAGGTGGCACGCGAGTTAAACGACCTTGCCGACCGGATCGTGCGATTGCTCAAAATGGAACGTGAGGCTGCCGCCGACCTCTCTCATCGACTGCGCACTCCCCTCACCTCAGTTCGGTTGGACACCGAAGCACTCGACCCGGGACCCGGGAAGGATCGGCTGCTCGACGACCTGGACGAGCTCGACCGAACCGTGGACTTCGTGATCCGGGAAGCCCGACGCCCCGCTCGCACGGATGCCGCAGGAGTTTGCGATTTGTCCATCGTGGCGTCCGAGCGGGTCGAATTCTGGACGGTGCTCGCCGTGGAGCAGCAACGTGAGCTCGAGTACATCTCCGACGGGAAGCCAGCAGAAATCGCCATCGGGACCGACGACACCACGGCAATGATCGACGCGTTGATCGGGAACGTGTTCGCCCACACGGACGAAGGGGTTGACTTCACGGTGGCTGTCGCCAGCGTCGAACTCGACGAGGTCATGCTCATCGTCGATGACCAGGGCCCCGGCTTCGGTGCGGAGATGGCCGAGCGGGGACTCAGCGCGGCGGGCTCAACTGGTCTGGGCCTCGATATCGCGACCAGAACTGCGGGAGCGGCGGGCGGCCGACTCACCATAGGGACCAGCGGCGGTGGCGGCGGCAGAGTGACGGTGACGCTGCCGCGGAACTCGGCCGGGGCAAGGCGTTAGCCGGCTTTGGTGGGTTCTCGTGTTGGGCGGGAGGTCCTCGCTGGTCTGGCGGGTGGGGCGGCGGATTGGGCTAGTCGGATTATCAGCAACATCACTACGAGCACCGTTGAGGCAGTGTAGGTGCCCATGACGACCGGGTGGGCCGAATCGGTTCCGCTGAAGATCCCGTGCAGGGCAGCTGCCACAAAGGTTCCGAATGCCGTCATGTGGATGGCACGCCAGGCGTTTTGGCCAATCCACTTCTTAACGTAGAAGCTGAAGGTGATCACAAACAGCGTATAGAAGGCAACCACGCCCAGGGCTACCGGCAGCGGCCTCCACGCAGAGGCGCCGGGCACGAACAAGGACCGGTAGTCGAAATCGATGAAGTCATGGTTGAACAGGAAATACATATGGATTCCGGTTGCGACCAGCGAGCCGATGGCGAGAGACTCATGGAACCAGGCCACCGGCTTCGCTTTCACCGCCCGACCCAGGACCTTGGTTGAAATCAACAACCCCCAAATCGTCGAGCCTGCTAACAGGACGAAGGCAATGATGCCCGACCCACGTATCGCCATCCACTCAACGCTCATTCGAAGTCTCCTGTAACAAGTTGCCTGTAACGGTGGCTGCGCTCATGCCGCCATCTCCCAGCCGGTCGTCGCATAAACGCTTCCGTCACGCCACACCACCAGCGCTGCGTCGATCCATCGCTGCTTCTCGGCCCAGGCAAGACCGTCCTCGCCATGGAGAAGCACCGCTTTTGCTCCCGCTTCGGCTTCGGCAGCGGTGGCCGCCATGACCGTTGCGCTGTAGACCGGCGTGAATGCCGGTCTCATCGTGCGGGGATCGATGATGTGATGAGCTTCTTCCCCGTCAACCGTCCACCGTCGGCGGGTCGTCGACCAAGTCGCGAGACCGCCCACGCCGAGTAGTACCCGGGCCGCCGTCGCTCCCCAGGGGTCCTCGATCTCAACGACTGTGTCCGGGTTGATCGAGCGAACGTCACCTCCGGCAGACACCACCTCGGCAAGGTTTCTCACCACGGCCTGATCACAAGCCCAGCCTTTGGCGATACCCCCGAGATCAAGCCTGATGCCGGGTCGGCGGGTAACAGTCCTACCGACAATCGACCAGTCATCGATGTCGTCGGTAGGAGGGCGATGCTCACGATCCGCTACCAGCGAAAACGTCGTGTCGTAGCCCCAGTCAACCAAGGCCCCACCAACGGCGGGGTCGACAAGGCCCTGAGTTCGCGTACGCAGGGTCTGCGCCACGGAGAGGCAACCAGCCATCGGCGCGGACACCGCGACATCTGTCTGACCGGAGTTATTGAGTGTGGTCATTTCGCTGTCGGGTAGAAATCGACTGAAAACACTCTCGGCAAAACCGAACCATTCCATAACGGAATCAGCACCGCTGGCATCGTCTGCAATGACGACGATATCGGTACCCATCCCCCGGAACTCGGTTTGGATCATGAGCCCGAGCTCTTGATGGTCGGTCGATCGGTCGAGCCCCCGCCCCCACCACCTGATGACGTAACGGTGCTGCCACCACCTCCGCCCCCACCACCGGTGCTAGGGCCGCCGACGGTGACAGTGCGGGTGATCACCTCGGGCGGAGGCGGTGGCACCGGGGTGTATCGGATGATGACGAGTCCTTGCTCGGTCGCCGCGGGGACAGCCGCAACCGGTGCCGGGATCTCTTCCACCTGGGGCTCAATCGGCTCTGGTGGGAGTGGCTCCTCTGCGGCGGAGATTTCGGTCGCAGCTTGCACGGCGATGATGGACGTGCCCCAGGCAACGGCAGCACCGGTCCATGCGATGATGCGGGCCCAGCGGCTGGGAAATAGTCGTTTCAACAGCTCAGTTACCTTCCGCGGCCGCGTCTCCAAGAGACCCGGGGTCACCCTCCACGACGGTGAGAACCGCGCCCCGTTCGATCAAGAGACGAGTGACGGCATCGGGCAGCTCGCCTTCAAGACCAGCCTGGCCGAGTTGCTCGGCATACCCGTTGGCTTGCAGCACCCGGACGATCGCAGGGTCCAATTCATCGACAGTTAGCTCGGGGATCGGCTCAACCACGACCGTGGTGACCTCGGGTGAGGTTGCGGTGGTCTCAGCCACCGCAACCCCTTCCGGTGCCACCGAGTCCTCGGCCGGGGAAGTGAGTAGCCAGATGACGGGAATCAAACCGGCTACTGCGACCACGACTGCGGCAAGTAGTGAGACGAAGCTGTAGAACGTTCAGCCATTAGGAGTGTCCCGAAGACGACGACTAGTCGTCGTCTTCGTCCTCCTCGTCCTCGTCATCCTCTTCGTCTTCGTGATCGTC
>PVMS01141221.1_pt1 | contig 15618 bp, 13 predicted proteins | sample 1853461 | NCBI WGS metagenome assembly PVMS01 (sample SAMN08582032, study PRJNA380276) | Marine sediment metagenome, whole genome shotgun sequencing project. | isolation source: ocean sediment barecode stripped | collected 2017 | reverse complement strand
CACCCGCATATATGATTGTATCTCCCTGCAGTCCCCCGATCACTATCCCTTGGATATTCACCGATCCCGGCATAATTTTACGGATGGCATCCAAGTGGATCGGAACACCAGATGAACTTAAGATTTGATTAACCTGCCGGGTAGCGAATCGCTGAGAAAAAGGAAGATTCAGGGTAATAAATACCATCAACAGCAAGCCCAAAATTCCCATCAGGAAAAATAAGAGGTATTTTCGCCATTTTCTCAAGCGCATCAATCAGATTTTGATTCCGACTGTTAAGATAATCTATTGTTAGCAAATTGCTCCTAAGGATGCTTAACAGTATAGTAAGCTAATGTGGATTAAATCGTGAAAATAGCTTACATTTATGTAACCCTAAAAATGTACGATATGAAAACCCCGGCAACATTGCTTATAGCGCTATTGTTTGGTAGTGCTGTTTTTGCACAGGAGGACCATTCGGAATTCATTGAAGGCCCTTTCAACAGCCCTCAGGAAGTCACAGAAACCTGTCTGCTTTGCCACGATGGAATAGACAAGGACCTCATGAAAACCAGGCACTGGAACTGGTTGGGCGATAATAATCTGGGCAAGCAAAACATCATCAATAGTTATTGCATCTCCTTACCTTCCAATTGGCCCAGATGTACCAGCTGCCATATAGGCTTTGGTTGGAAAGATAGCACCTTTGATTTCGAGGACCCAAATAACATTGATTGTCTGATTTGCCATGACCGGTCGGGAAGCTATAAAAAGGCCCCCACCGGAGCAGGAATGCCCGATCCTGCTGTGGATCTGGTTAAAGTTGCACAGAGCGTTGGGAGAACCACTAACAAAAGCTGCTCCGTATGTCACTTCAATGGTGGTGGTGGTTCGGGGGTAAAACATGGAGACCTGACAGCGAGCATGGCAAATCCATCCCCCGCTCTGGACTTTCATATGGGAGAACTTGGTTTTTCCTGTTCCGATTGTCACGCCGGAGAAAACCATCGAATTCTGGGGGCAAGTCACGGCTCAATGTCCACCGGAACAAATCATATGGCCTGTCTGGACTGTCACGATGAAAAACCACATGTGAAAAAGGTCGTGAACGATCATGTAAGTTCAGTGGCATGCGAAACCTGTCACATCCCCGCCTTTGCCAGAGAAGAGCCCACAATGACCTGGTGGGACTGGTCCACAGCCGGACAGGATATTAGCCCTGAGCCAGATGAATTCGGGAAGCCTGTCTACGATAAGAAGAAAGGAGATTTCCGCTGGGAGAAAAATGTAATTCCGGCATACAAGTGGTACAATGGGCAAGCTGATTATTACGAGAGAGGAGATCCTGTTGATCCGGAGAATCTCGTGGAGATAAACAGACTTTCCGGCAATATCTATGATGAGAACGCCAAAATCACCCCCTTCAAGTTGATGCGCGGCAAACAAATATACGATTCGAAAAACCGTTACCTGATTACCCCAAAGATGTTTGGAGAAGGGGGTTACTGGACAAGCTTCGATTGGGATGAGGCCTCTGAAATAGGAATGGCTGCAAGCAATCTGGCCTATTCGGGAAAGTATGGTTTTGTGGAAACAAAAATGTACTGGCCCATCAATCATATGGTTGCCCCGGCTGAAAATTCACTAAAATGTACCGATTGTCATTCCCGAAAGGAGTCAAAAAGACTTAACTGGCAGGAACTTGGTTACAAGGACGATCCCATGACTGTAGGTGGACGAGCCAAATAGAATTAACAGACAGACGAATCTTATAAATAATCATTAATGAAAAAACTCCCTTTCCTCTTTATCCTGGTTTGCTTACTGGGACTATCCACATTCGCCATTGCTCAAGATACCCCTGAGGAGCAGGGGATCTCATCCCGATCCATTGTGCAGTTTATTGAAGCACTTGAAAAAACTCAGCCTGATGCTCTGCACAGTGTGATGATCCGGCGACATGGGCTTATTGTAAGCCAGGGCTGGTGGGCCCCTTATGCTCCCGAAACGCCCCACCTCCTGTGGTCCCTTTCCAAAAGCTTTACCTCCACCGCCATTGGTATGGCCCAGGACGAGGGATTGCTGAGCGTTGATGACCTGGTGATCTCCTTCTTCCCGGAGGATATCCCGGAGGAACCCTCCGATAATCTGAAAGCCATGCGGATCAGCGACCTGCTAAGAATGAATACAGGTCAGGCAGTGGAGCCAAGTTTCCGTAACATGCAAAGCGATAACTGGGTCTCAGCATTCCTGGCTCACAAAGTAGATTATAAGCCGGGTACCCATTTCAAATACAACAGCATGGCCACCTATATGTGCTCCGCCATTCTCCAGCAAGTGACCGGCATGACCATGCTGGACTTCCTGACTCCCCGACTTTTTGAGCCTCTGGGTATTCAGAAGCCGACCTGGGAATCAGATCCCAAGGGAATCAATGTGGGAGGATGGGGACTTAGTGTCATCACCGAAGATATCTCCAAGCTGGGGCAGCTCTACCTGCAGAAGGGTAAGTGGGAAGGCAAACAACTGCTCTCTGAAGCATGGGTAGAAGCTGCGACTAGCAACCAGACCTCCAATGGCAGCAATCCGGAAAGCGATTGGGATCAGGGCTATGGCTATCAATTCTGGCAGTGCCAACACAATGCTTACCGGGGCGATGGAGCTTTCGGACAATACTGTCTTGTGATGCCTGAACAGGATGCAGTAATAGCCATCACTGCGGGATCGGACGATCTGCAGGGCATCCTGAATGTGGTTTGGGAGTATTTGCTGCCAGCCATGAAGGAAGAGTCCCTCCCACCCGATGAAGCCGGTCTGGAACTCCTGCACCAAAAACAACAAGGTCTTGCAATCTCTTATGTGGCAGGAGAAGAAAGCTCATCTCAGGCTTCTGAGATTTCCGGCAAGGTTTACACCCTGGAACAAAACAGTCGTTCAATCAAAGCCATCTCCTTCAATTTTGAAAGTTCCCCTATGGAAATTACCATAGTTAACGACCAGGGAGAACACAGCATCCGTGCTGCTTTCAGCACCATGGAGAAAGGGGCCATGCCTAATCCCCGGCTGGTTTCAGACAAGGTGGCTGTAAACGGTGCCTGGGTGAGTCCTGATACCTATGTGGTGAACCTGATCTACTATGAAACGCCCCAGAGTGTGAAGCATACCTTTACCTTTAAAGAGAAGAGCTTATTATGGGATACCGAAAACAGGGCATCATTTGGTTCAAGAAGGTCCAAACAGCTGAAGGCTTCATATTGAAAACCCGTCATTGCTTAATCAGAAAGCTCTTTTATCTTTGAGGCAAACTTTGCCCGGCGTTTGCCTATGATGACCAACTTTAAGCGGACTTTTGTTCCGCTGATTATGGCCCTTGGCCGTAGAAAAGAAAAGCGAATATTCACCGATACTCCTATTATTATTGGTGGTGGCGCCCGATCCGGCACCACACTTCTGCTCTCCATCCTATCAGCTCACCCCGACATTTTTGCGCTAAGGAAAGAGTTGGGTCTGTTTAAATATGGAAAGGACCAGAATGGCCGGTTTTTGCCCGAGCGTCTGGACCGTTTTTATACCGCCATCCTCAGGACCCGTATCTCCAATGAGGTAAGTCGCTGGTGTGAAAAAACACCCAATAACATCAGGTATATCCAAAGAATCGATTCTTTTTTTCAAGGAAAATACCGCTTCATAATAATCGTCCGCGATGGCCGGGATGTGATTCTCTCCAGGCATCCCCATGACGATGACAAATACTATCACGTTGAACCCCATGAGTGGGTCAATGATATCAAGGAGGGGATAAAATACAAGGACAGAGAGAACTTTCTGACCATCCAGTATGAATCACTAATCGAAGACTTTCAAAATACCATGGCCAGGGTATGTGATCATCTTGGGATCGCTATGACCGATGAGATTGCCAATTTCTATGACCATGCCACCGTTAGAAGAAATCCCGCCTACTTCACCGACCTGGAAAAGATGCACAACAAGTCCATCGGAAAATGGAAAAATCCGGAAAACAGAGAACGGGTAGAAGAACTGCTCAACTACCCGGGTGCCGTGGATCTCTTAAAAGAATTCGGCTATCTCTAAACCTGAACTGCTTCAATCATCCTTCACGCAACGAATCGAGTGCCCACGGTAGACCCCTGTAAAGTCACGGTATACCGCCGCTGTATCATAATCAATCCTACGGTACCAGGCATAACTATAGCCATTGGCAGTAGAGGTCCAGAATCGAGTTGTGTTGCTCAACTCCTCGAATTCTCCTGAACCATGCCGGTATCCCCCGGGAAGGGCATTAAATCCATACTTATCACTTGCCCCGGTATTTGGACTCCTCCAGAACTTGATGCCCTCCTGCTTCAGCATTCCACCCTGGTCCTCGCCTCTCCACTTCGAGGCATCGGTCTCTTCCTGGCTCATGCCAAGATGCATCTCCAGCTGCTTCCACTCGTCATCACTTGGCAGGTGCCATCCATCTGGGCAAACCCCCTGCACTCCTTCTTCGATTAGTTTAATGCCATCGTGTGCAGCTGTAGCTGCTGCCCAGGTATAAAGCCCACCATAAGCGTACCCATGGGTCAGGACATTCCCATACCAGCTGTATCCTTCACTCTCCCGCGTAAAGTCGTACCACTCCGCGTGATCCTCCACATATGGTACGGGAGTTCTATCCGCATACATAGTGGACTTCAGGTTGTCTGCCATCCAGGTTTGCTCACCAATCTTTACCGTTCTGTATATATTGCCATCCACATCCATGACCATATCCTCAGCAGCCGGTCGGGTTGTAAATGCTTTCTCCTCAGAATAATCCGTTATTGCATCCATTACGGCAAAAGCTCTGAAATAATAGATTGTACTTGGAGAAAGGCCGGACAAGGTTGCACTGAATTCCCCTGCTGAGCTTGGTGGGCCCAACTCCACGGAGGAACATTCCAGGTCCGGATTTGCTGATTCACTCCAGCAAATTCCATGCTCGATGATCGCCTTATCCCCCAATGAGGCCAGTGTGCCCGTAATCTTGTAAGATCCCTCGGAAACAAACTCCCAGTGGTCTACAGATATCAGGAGTGGATTATCCGCTTCCAGTGTTTGACATGCCTGGTATGCAAAAATAAATACCAGGAATAATCCCAGGATTGATCCTGCTTTCACTTTGTGGTTTATTTTAGTTGAGGTCATGATATTAGGTCTTATGTGTGAGTTCTTTCACTAATATGATTCACCAGAGACCTTTTACCCTATCCGGCATATGTTTAAAAAGAAAGTGTAAAGGTGTTGTTAGTGTCTTCCAGGAAGTCCATATGGATGGTCCCGTAGAAGCACCAAGGAAAATCCGGCTCTGATATTTAAACGTAATTAGAAAAATCATATCTTTGTTCGGTAATTAACGAACAGCATGGATCAAGTAGAGGTCATTTCGGAAAAACAAAAGGCTATGGCCCGCTTTGCCAAAGCCATGGGTCATCCCATCCGGATGTATGTTCTTGATCTGCTATCTAAACAGACCTGTTGTTATAGTGGAGACCTGACTGAAGTGCTGCCCATTGCAAAATCCACTCTAAGCCAGCATTTAAAAGAACTAAAAGATGCCGGATTAATACAGGGTGAAATTGAGGGGCCAAAAATCAAATATTGTTTGAATCAGGAGAATTGGAAAGTGGCACAGTCTCTTTTCTCCAGCTTCCTGAACCCCTAAAAAAAATTTATATAATTAGTTCGTAGTTTTGCGAATAACGAAGAGAAAACAGATAACATGGAAATAAAAGTTTTAGGCACAGGATGTGCCAAATGTAAATCCCTGGAAAAGGTCACCAGGAAGGCTGTAGATGAATTAAACCTTGATGCCACAGTTACCAAAGTTGAAGACATTCAGAAGATCATGGAATATTCCGTAATGCGCACTCCTGCACTGGTAATAGATGAAAAAGTGGTGCTATCCGGACAGCTTCCAAAAGTTGCTGAGTTAAAAGAGCTAATAACCAATCATTCATAATCCCATGAAAACCTTAAAACCCTCACTCCTTATCATATTTGTAGCACTTGTACTTTTTGGGTGCAATGCTCCAACAACAGATAATCAAACAAGTGAGAATCAAACAGACGAAATAGTGCAGTCCGACGATATTCAAGTCTACTATTTTCACAACACCAAACGCTGCACCACCTGCAATGCTGTTGAAGATGAAACTCTTATGGCGCTGGAGCTATTTTATAAAGAGAACATTGAGGCCGGAACCATAGAATTCACCTCCTTGAATCTTGAAGAAGAAGAGGGAGAAGCAATGGCACAAGCTCTCAAAGTATCAGGTCAAACCCTGCTGTTGGTAAAAGGCGAAACCCAGGTGAATCTTACCAATGAAGGATTTATGAATGCCAGGACCAATCCCTCCAAGTTTCACGAAATTCTGAGAACACAAATTGACAATCTTCTTTAGTGCATGGAGGAGTTTCTCAATAATCTTTATGCAAATACATCAGCACCCCTTGTATCTGCACTGGTACTGGGCTTGCTAACGGCTATCAGTCCATGTCCCATGGCCACCAACATTACAGCCATTGGATTTATCAGTAAAGATCTTGGGAACAGGAACAGGGTCTTCTACAACGGATTAATCTATACCCTGGGCAGGACCTTCTCCTATACAGCATTGGCATTTATACTGTTTCTGGGTGCCGATCAGTTTAAAATTTCAGCATTCTTTCAGCTCCATGGGGAGAAAATAATTGGCCCATTTCTGCTACTCATAGGCATCTTAATGCTGGGGATCATCAAACTTAATTTTCCTGCATTTAATAGAATCACAAGCCGCCTCCAGCAGCGAAACAAATTCTCTTATTGGAATGTGTTCCTGCTGGGTGTGGTTTTTGCCCTTGCATTCTGCCCTTATAGTGGGGTGCTCTATTTTGGAATGCTTATTCCGCTGACTATCTCCTCTTCGGGACTCCATCTTCCCGTGGTATTTGCCATAGCTACCGGAATCCCGGTGATCCTGTTCGCATGGCTCATTGCTTATACCGTTTCAGGAGTTGGAAGACTCTATAAAAGCATCCTTTCTTTTGAGTACTGGTTCCGGAGAGTGGTGGCACTCATTTTCATCGGTATTGGCACCTATTACATCATAGCAGTCTGGGTTCTAAAATGAGTAAAATAAAAAATAAAATCGGCCTTCTCCTTCTAATGATCCCCATCTGGATCATCACCTACAAATATCTACAGGAAATCTCCGATTTCATTGTCTTCCGTGTGTTTCAAATGACACCTGAAAAGCATCTTACCGAGGCAGTCCGCTTCTTTATTTATGAAGTACCCAAGGTGCTGATGTTGCTGGTCTTGATAATTTTCATTGTGGGTATCATCCGAACCTACTTCTCTCCTGAAAAAACCCGGAAGGCCCTAGAGGGAAAATCTCTCTTCACCGGAAATGTCATGGCTTCGCTTTTGGGTATCGTAACTCCCTTCTGCTCCTGTTCAGCCATCCCCTTGTTCCTGGGATTTGTGGAAGCGGGAATTCCATTGGGTGTCACCTTCTCATTTCTGATTGCAGCCCCAATGATCAACGAAGTTGCACTGGTATTGCTTATCGGGCTCTTTGGCTGGAAGGTTGCCGTAATCTATGTAATCACCGGATTAAGCATAGCCATATTCGCTGGTTTTATTCTTGAGAAGCTGAACATGAGCAGATATGTGGCAGATTGGGTCTATAAAACCCATTCAAAGCAAAGCCTTGAACAGGAGGAAGCATTGACCATCAGTCAGAGAATTTCTGCAGGTGGAGAGGTGGTCAGGGAGATTGTGGGCAAAATCTGGATCTATATCCTTCTGGGTATTGCAGTGGGTGCAGGAGCACATGGTTTTGTGCCGGATGAATACCTGGCTGGAGCACTGGGCAGCCAGAACTGGTACTCTGTTCCATTGGCCATCCTGGTTGGCATTCCACTCTATTCAAATGCAGCAGGGATTATTCCCATTGTAAGCGTCCTCATCGAAAAAGGAGTGACCCTGGGAACGGCACTGGCATTTATGATGTCGGTTATTGGATTATCCCTGCCAGAAATCATCATCCTTAAAAAGGTTTTGAAATGGCAGTTGATCGGGGTTTTTGTGGGGGTGGTTGCCCTTGGGATCGTGATAGTAGGTTTGATATTTAATTATATAGTATTCATCTAAATTTGCAATTATGGAAAACGTAACAGGTTCTTGTAAAAGAAGTGCAACAAAAACCGTTTTTGCTTGCTCTGGTGCTGCTGATTTAGGAGAGGTCTCCGATCTGGTAGCCAGAAAACTACATCGTGATGATGTTAGACAGATGAAGTGTCTTGCATTTATAGGTGGTGGAATTCAAGATATGATCGATTCTGTAAAGGGGACCAATATGCTTGTCATTGACGGTTGTAATCTGGATTGTGGGAAGTTGACCATGGAGAAGAATGGGATATCAGATTTTTGTCACCTGAGATTAACCGATTTGGGCTACATCAAAGGACATACACCTGCATCAAGATATACCATTAACCAAATTACTGACCTCGCTTTAAGTAAGTACTAATTTTCAGTTGGCACCAGTCTGTTCAATTCCTCGAACCAGTTCAGGACAATCTTGATCTGAGTTGCAGTAGATTTTATTTCCCTCTCCAGTATCATCAGAAACTGTTGTCCATCAGGCATGATATCGTAATTGCGGCCCCAGAGTCCAGGTAAGTAAAACAGAGCCTGAGTATTTTGTCCCGGTATTCATTAAATATGGAAATTTAGACTTCCTTCTGATTTTCCATTTCAAGTACAGTCTTTACTCCTTTAGTATAGAAATACTCAATTTATTACAGAAATCCAGGATTTATTCAATGGGCTGCCTGAAACATATTTTACATTTTGTAATATACAATTTGTAATATTATAAAAACAAGTGCCGCTGAATCGCATGATCTCAGGTACTTTTCACCTTCCGGAAAAGTAGCGCCGTCAGGATTAGGATCACAAGTGCGAGCACGGCGTGAATATGCATGGCCTTCAGCATCCCTGTAGCGTCACGGAGATAGCCCAGGGAAATATTCCCCACACTCACTCCGGCTCCATAGTGAAATGCCCAGATCAGGGCCTGACCGGTATTCTGCAGGTGATCAGGAGTTCGGGACTGTATATATTCCACTACCCCGATAAGAAAGAATGCGATGGTTACACAATGAAAAATGCTGAAAAAGATAGCCACTTCCGGTACTGTAATCACTCCATAGAATACCATACGAAGCATGGAAATCGCCATGGAAAGAAGTATCATATTCTCGGCACCGATACGTTTCACAATCCTGGTACCCACGATATAGGCAGGAATCTCAGGGATGGCCTGGAGAAAAAACACCCACCCTATAAAAGATGCATTTGCACCAATATCGTAATAGTACAGATTAATAAATTGCATCAATGGCGCCACAGCGATTCCAATAAAGAAAATAAGTAAGAGGAAGAGGAGCATTCTGTAATTCCGGAAAAAGATTCCAAAGCTCTGAAAAGTTACCAGGCTCTTCCCTGTAGCAGGTTTATGCGGCAGGGTAAAGAGGTTAATCAGGGCAAGCAAAAGGAAGAGTCCGGCCGAAACTTTAAAAATTATATCAGTTCCCTGCCGCGCCAGGTAGCCTACCAACAGTGAAATGGATGCATAACCCACCGAGGTCCATAGCCTGAACTGGCCATATGAGAAGCGGGGATTTGCCCTCACAAATCTCACAGTCATTCCATCCACCACCGCCCCTGAGGGCTGGTGGAAAACAGAAACAACAGCAATAAACATGAGCATCCAGTGAAACTTGAAGGTCTCCCCGATCAGAAGAACCATTATTGCACACACCGAGGAGAGAAGCAGCAGTATCCTGTTGCCCCCATATTTGTCTGCAAGAATTCCCCAGAAGGGAACGACCAGGGCCGAGGTAAAAATAAAAATCGCGTTCAGAATACCAATCTGCATGCTGCTAAAACCGATCCCATCCAGGTGAAGGTTGTAGTAAGACTGCCAGCCGGCAAATGCACCGAGGACGAGAAAGTAAAAGACCGGAAGCTTATACTCCTCCCGCATAGGAAAAGATCGCTCCTCAATGGCCCTGATGACACTCATGCTTAAAAGTACAAAATCTATTTTTCAGAAAACTCAATAAACAAACACCTCCCTGGCAGGAGGTGCTTACAAGTTCTGAAATCTTCAATTTGTACTATTGTCGAATAATCTTCCTGGTAGTTACAATGTCATCTGATGTCACAGTAATTAAGTAAACCCCTTTTTGAAAAGCTGAAAGGTCTATCTGGTACGAATTTCCTTCGAAATTGCTGCTATGAATGATTTGACCTTTCATTGAGCTTATCTCAATGGAATAGGATCCAGTCTCTTTGGTCTCCACAAATATTAGCTGATTTGCCGGATTGGGATAGATCCTGATTTGGCCGGATATTATGTTTTCAATACCCACTCCTGTAAGAGTAATAGCCAAAGGCTCTGAAATATTACCTGCTTCATCCCTTCCGTATAGCCAGTAAATCCCATTGTCTAATCCGGATAAAGATATATCTACGGCTGAATTGGCCACAGCTGCAGCCGAATCCAGAAATACTCCTCGAATATCAGTAAGGTCCTTATCGGTGTCCTCAGGAACCAAATAAATGATTCCATCTTCTGTACTTGTTACCTCAATCAACTCTGGTTGGTAAAGGGAGTCATCAACAATAGTGAGTTCTGGAGCGATTATGTCGCGATCAATTACAATTGTAAAAATGGAATTGCTGGCTCCCTGCAAACCAGTGTTTGTAATTTTAATGGTAGGAACTTCAACTGATTTCAATATTTTGCTGCTATTCTCAACCTCTACAATGAAATCATGAGTTGTTAATGACTCGAATGCCTCATCCGCCCATTTATCAGTTAATTCAGTATATATTTCGCCTTCATTAGCATTATCCAGGTAAATATATCTTGATGTCATTCCTGATGTATTGTAGTTGCGTTGAACCAATAAATAACCATCACTATCTCCAAGAACCTGCTGCAAGGTTGAAGTATCTGGATTGAAAGGAAGTAGTTTTTGTAAAGTAGAATCAAGAACAGGTTCGAAATAAGTACCCACAAAGTATGTTGAGAATGCATTGTAGCTGCAACTTACATCAGTAAACAGACAACTGCCAGAGTTTATCAGCGTTGAACCAGCCTGATTGACTAAAATAAATTCGTCACTTTGACCAAGTTGAATATCAATACGTACTGGCGCGTAAAAACGATAGTATGTATCTGATGTACATGGGTTTCTCCATTGAGTGGAGCCATCTGGCAGAAATAGATCCAAATCCCCGTCAGTCTGATTCATCATCAGTAGCATCACTTTGTTAAAATCTTCATTACCTATAAGTTTCATGAAGATTTGACCTGCATTATACGCATCGAAAATAGTACTAGGTGCTGCCAATGAGGATCTTGTTTCATTGACAATATCAAGTCTATGGAAAGTAGAATTTAGGGTGTTGTTAAATTGCTCTGATTCTTGTCCTTCAACTGTAAAAATACAAAGCAAAAGTGTCGTAATAAAAAGTAGCAACTTTTTCATTCTCTTCATGATTAAACTACCAAGCATTAACTTTGTTATCCCATAAAAATCAATGTATGTTCCTTGAAATCCTTGAAATATCTGGATCGTAGAACTTTTCAGAAGTGTGATGATTTGGGTTAATAAATTTAGTTTTAGCCCGGAACATTCAATCTCCTGTCAATTAGACGTATAAGTCATGTATTTATTGAGAAATAACAGCTAAAGGAAAGGTCATCATAGTGAACGCCTAGAAAATAGCCATGGTTATTGTTTTTTTTCGCAAATTGAAATGATTTAATCGCCGAAGCGAAGCTTTAAAGCCGGCATGGTAAAGGAAAAATTCAATTTGAGATATATCACCGGAATCTCTCTTGTGGCAGCACTTGGGGGATTGCTTTTTGGATATGACTGGGTGGTTATTGGCGGTGCCAAACCCTTTTACGAGCAGTTCTTTCAAATCGCCCAGAATCCTTCCCTGCAGGGATGGGCCATGAGCTCTGCCCTTGTGGGTTGTATTATCGGCACCCTTATCTCAGGATTTCTGGCTGGCCGCTATGGCAGAAAGAAGCTGTTGATTCTGGCATCACTACTTTTCCTTGCCTCAGCAGCTGGAACCGGTGGATCAAACCAGTTTGCCACATTTATTGCTTTCAGGATACTGGGGGGAATCGGGATCGGACTGGCATCGAATCAATCTCCTGTATATATAGCTGAGGTAGCACCGGCCAGTCTACGGGGGCGTTTCGTCTCCCTGAACCAGTTGACCATTGTCATCGGGATACTGCTGGCTCAAATCATCAACTGGATCATAGCAGAACCTGTTCCTGATGATGCGACCGCTTCATTCATCCTCTCTTCATGGAACGGTCAGACCGGATGGAGGTATATGTTCTGGGCAGAGCTGATTCCTGCAGGACTGTTTTTTCTACTCATGTGGTTTGTCCCTGAAAGTCCCAGATGGCTCATTAAAAAAACACAGTCTGATAAAGCCAGGACCATCCTGAGTCGAATTGGCGGAGAGTCCTATTCCAAAGAGACTGCCCTTGAAATTGAATCCTCACTTCTTTTTGAAAACAAGCTTAGCAGGACAACATCCATTTTCAGCAAGTCCATTTTTCCCATTGTTCTCATTGGAGTAATACTTGCCTTGTTTCAACAATGGTGCGGCATCAATGTCATCTTTCTATACGCCGAAGAGATCTTCTCTGCAGCCGGGTACTCTGTTTCTGACATGCTCTTTAATGTGATGATCACCGGAAGTGTGAACCTGATATTCACATTCGTTGCCCTGTCGCTTGTTGATAAAATCGGACGCAAAAAACTTATGCTGATTGGCGCCGGAGGTCTTGCATTGATCTACACTATAGTGGGAACACTCTACTTTACCGCATCCACCGGCTTGCCTCTGCTGATCTTCGTTGTGCTTGCCATTGCCTGCTATGCCATGACACTTGCTCCTGTTACCTGGGTGGTGCTGTCTGAGATATTTCCTAATAAAGTACGCGGTGCCGCCATGGCTGCGGCCACATTTGCCCTCTGGAGCGGAAATGCCCTTCTGGCCTATTTCTTCCCGATCATCAACAACAAAATTGGTGCTTCGGGTAGCTTCTGGATTTTCGCACTGATTTGTGTTGCAGGCTTCTTTTATATCAAAGCCAGGCTTATAGAGACCAGGGGAAAGTCCCTTGAAGAAATAGAAAAGGACTTGCTTAAGAAATAGCTTAAATTCATTTAGTAAATATTAAGTACCATGAAAAAATTATCCGGATTGCTTTTAATCATGCTGGCCCTGGCCTCATGCAAGCAGGAAGAAAAACTGATCATCGATCTTTCGGGCGAGTGGAAGGTATACCTGGACAGGGACGATCTGGAATTCACAAAGCTTAGGAACAGTGCCAGCTTCACTGAAACTGTCAATTTGCCAGGATCCCTGGTCGAGAATGGTATGGGAGATGATATTTCACTTAGTACCAACTGGACCGGCCAGATTGTTGATAGCTCATGGTTTAAAGATGATAAATATGCCCCTTACAGAGAGGAAGGAAATATCAAGATCCCCTACTGGTTACAAGCTGAGAAAAGATATCTGGGCGCTGCCTGGTATCAGAAAGAGGTGGTGATCCCCAAAAACTGGAGCAATAAAAATATAGTGCTTCATTTAGAAAGGCCCCACTGGGAGACAAGGCTATGGATTGATGATCAGGAAGTCGGAATGAAGAACAGCCTGGGTACACCCCACACTTACAATCTGAACTCCCATCTTAAGCCAGGGAAACATATCATCTCCATCCGGGTCGATAACAGGATCAAAGAGATTAATCCGGGCATCAATTCGCATAGCGTTGCCGATCATACGCAATCAAACTGGAATGGCCTGGTGGGAGATCTTTCGCTCCAGGCATCGCCCTTAGTCCTTATAGAAACAGTTACCCTGTATCCCGATGTGGAGAATGGTGTGGTAAAGGCTGAAGTGAAGGTTAAGAATTACACGGGTACTACCCAGCCTTGCACCCTTAATCTCCAGAGCATAGCAGTGGGGAGAGGAGAAAAACAAGAGAAAGTGGTTCATGAATTTAGTATGAGGAATGGTGAGGATGCAGAGACCATTGAGCTTATCTACCCCATGGGAAAATCCCCTGCTTTATGGGATGAATTCAATCCGAATCTTTACCAGATGCAAGTGGAGCTAAATTCCGCTGAAGGCAGTGATGTGAAACAGGTTCAATTTGGTATGCGCGAGTTTAAAACTGAAGGAAAAAGGTTCACAATCAATGGCAGACTGATCTTCCTGAGGGGTACTCTGGAGTGTGCCATCTTTCCCAAAACTGGCTATCCGGCCACCGAAGTCTCTTATTGGAAAAAGATGATGAAAAGCGCCAAAGCTCATGGATTGAATCATATGCGATTCCATTCCTGGTGCCCGCCTGAGGCGGCCTTTGAAGCTGCCGATGAGCTGGGCGTATACCTGCAGGTGGAGTGTTCCAGCTGGGCCAATTCCGGAGCTTCCATTGGGGATGGCAAGGCTCTTGATCAGTGGCTCTATGAAGAAGCCGAGCAAATCCTGGAGGCATATGGGAACCATCCCTCTTTTTGTATGATGGCCTATGGAAACGAACCGGCAGGTGCCAATCAGGTTCTATATCTCAACGAATTCGTGACGCATTTCAAAAAGAAGGATCCACGAAGGGTATATACCGGGGGAGCCGGTTGGCCCTTTATAGAGTCGGCCGATTACCTGAATGATCCAAATGCACGCATTCAAGGCTGGGGCGAAGGCCTGAGAAGTATCATCAACACAAGCGCTCCGCAAACTACCTTTGACTTCAGGCAGATCATCGACGTCGTACCCATGCCCTATGTGAGTCATGAAATCGGGCAATGGTGTGTCTATCCAAATTTCAAAGAGATTAAGAAATACGATGGTGTTCTGAAACCCAGGAATTTCGAGATTTTCCAGGAGACTCTGGAGGCGAGCGGAATTGGACATCTTGCCGATAGCTTCCTGCTTGCATCAGGCAAATTGCAGGCCCTGTGCTACAAGGCCGATATTGAGGCAGCCCTGCGGACCCCTGAGATGGCAGGCTTCCAGCTGCTTGACCTGCATGATTTCCCAGGGCAGGGTACAGCCCTGGTGGGGGTTCTGGATCCATTCTGGGAAGAGAAAGGCTATATCACCCCCGGAGAATACAGCCGCTTCTGTAATGAAACAGTACCTCTGGCCCGTATGGAGAAAAGAGTATTCTCAACGGATGAGATCTTTGAGGCGAAGGTGGAGGTGGCCCATTTTGGAAGGGAAATTTTAATAAATCCTGATATCCGTTGGAAGGTAAGCACCCAGTGGGACACGCTTATAGCTGAAGGCCGCTTTGAGAAGAAGGAAATTATGCTTGACAATAAGCAAGACCTGGGAAGCATCCAGATCCCACTGGATCATATCCTCTACCCACTACAACTGACCCTGGAGCTCACTGTAAACCAGTTCTCCAATAGCTGGGATTTCTGGGTGTATCCCGAAGTTATTCCAGAAATTAGTGATGGTGACATCCATGTAACAGGTGAAT
>PVMS01036484.1_pt1 | contig 15618 bp, 14 predicted proteins | sample 1853461 | NCBI WGS metagenome assembly PVMS01 (sample SAMN08582032, study PRJNA380276) | Marine sediment metagenome, whole genome shotgun sequencing project. | isolation source: ocean sediment barecode stripped | collected 2017 | reverse complement strand
CGGCTCGTTGTTCTTTGGAAAACAGCAGAAATTACCAGAACGGCCGCCGCGTCAGCAATCCAATCTTGATCTATAGCCGCCGTCGCCAACCGTTCGATTGAGTCTGCCCTGACAAGGGCCCTCAACACATGGCCTTGAGGCGAATATTTATAGATTCCTACAGGAACTCCTTCAACTTCCCGGGCCACGACATAGAATTCCAACGGATAGCGCGCGCCTGCTGAAGGAGCCGTCCGTTTACCCGTTTCAGGCCGGTTGATTCCCTGGGCAGCCCAAAGTAATTGGCCAAGCTGTGCCAATGAGATAGGTCTATCCAAATAATCGCGAATCGAGCGCCTGTTTAAGATAGATTCCTCTATCGAGGTGCTGCTGCTGTACTTAGCCGGTGGCAGAGTAATCCTCGATTCCGTTGTGTCTATCTGCCCTGGCTCCTTGATGATCTTCGACATCCCGTTTCCTCCGTGATACCAAACGATTTTTCTAAGTAGACCACTCTATCATAAGATTCTGTTCGACAGCAGTTCCGATCAACACCTCTTAAGCGTGATCTTCATCAGATTTTGCCCGGCCGCCCGATTCATGCTCAGCTTTCTCCAGATGCGACCTACTTGTAAAGTCTGAGCATGCACCTATATATGTCCCTTTGGTCGCACTGGGTTAAAATTCCAATGCTTTGGTGACAGATAACTGCCTCATTTCCAACCATCATGCGCCAGGCGTTCATTACCAGATACAAGGACTTATGAAATTTCCAGGGGCTGATTTTTTTCCAAGATCCCTAAGAATCAAAGGTTCTCTACAACAATACGGTTAACAACACCGAATTCTTAACATAAAGTTATAGCGATGAATGTGAATGAAGCTGATCAAATCGGTCAGCGGCTTATGCTGGCCTTTGAAGGAGCCCGACCTTCACGCCATATCCTGGAGTGGCTGGCCAACCGGCCTTTAGCCGGTGTGACCCTCTTTAGGGAGCTGAATGTAACAAATCCTGCTCAGGTGCGGGTGCTGACCAATACCCTGCAAAATGCGGCCGCCCAGGCAGGACAGCCTCCATTGATAATCGCGGCCGATCAGGAAGGGGGGCAGCTTGTTGCCCTTGGGGACCAGACAACCCAATTCCCCGGAAATATGGCTCTAGGCGCTGCTGGCGATCCTGACCTGGCTTTCCAGGCCGGGCAGGCTGTCGGCCGCGAGCTGGCGGCAATGGGTATAAATCTTAATTACGCTCCAGTTTGTGATGTGAATTCCAACCCCAACAATCCAAATGTCGGTGTGAGGGCCTTTGGCGACGATCAGGATCTTGTCGCTCGAATGGGGAGCGCCATGATAAACGGTCTCCAGTCAGCGGGCGTGGCCGCTACCGCCAAGCACTTTCCCGGCAGCGGGGAGTCAGCCATTGATCCTCACTTTGGTGTTCCAATATTGGAGCATCAATTAGAACGATTAGAAGCCGTTGAGTTTCGGCCGTTTAAGGCGGCGATTGCGGCCGGCGTTCGAGTCATGATGACTGCCCATATAGCCTTGCCCGCCCTTACCGGCAAGAGAGCCCTGCCATCGACCCTATCCCGCCAGGTCATGCACGACCTGCTAAGGGATGATTTGGGGTTCAACGGTCTGCTCATAAGCGATGCCTTGGACATGAAGGCAATCACGCAGGGCCAACACCAAATAATTGACATAATAACAGCGCTACGCGCCGGCGTTGATCTATTATTGCTGAGTTCAGACAGGTCAATTCAGGAACGAACCTTCACGGGACTCAAGCTGGCTGCAAGTCGCGGTCTCATCGAATCAGCCGAAGTGGCTGCTTCATTCAAGCGGGTTATAAACCTTAAAAGCTGGCTGGCAAAACAGGACCAGCCAGGACTCGATGTGGTTGGTTGCGCCCAACATCGCCAGCTGGAAACGCTCATAGCTGAAAAATCAATCACCCTCGTTCGGAACGATTCAAATCTCCTCCCAATAAAGCCCCCGGACTGACTCCCGCCGATACATCCTCTTTTGTGACCCCTATGTTGGCCGAGGCCGTTCGAAATTACTATCCAAAAGTGGACGAATACCTGTTCGATCAGAAGCCCCAATTAGTTGATATCGCTTCCCTTCGAGAACGCCTTAGGGAATATGATTTGTTGATCGTTGGCACCACGAGTGCAAACCTCCAGCCAGAACAGGCATCACTGGTGAACAGCTTAAGCCAATCAGGTGGGCCAATAATCACAGTAGCCTTAAGGACGCCTTATGACCTTTGCTCCTATCCCCAATCTATGACCCATATCTGCACCTTTGGAATCCAATCAGCTTCCATGGATGCGTTGGCTGCTGCTCTGTTCGGTGAAATTCCCTTTCAAGGCAAACTGCCGGTTTCGATACCGGGTGAAGCCGCCTGCGGACACGGTTTAACACTCTGATCACAACTTTCGGGCTTGGAGGCAGCTAAGACGGAAATCAGCCAGCGTGATACATGTTAGCCATAACCAACACCACGATCTTAACGCCAATCAAAATAATGACTGCATCACTTGTCATTATCGTCGAAGGAAAGATAACCCATCTTGGACCAACCGAAGGGCCGGTTCCAACGGGCGCTCAGATCATCGACGGAAATGGACGGCTTCTTGTGCCCGGATTTATAGACCTCCAGATCAACGGGGCATTTGGAGGAGATTTCACGACCCAACCTGAATCCATTTGGCAGGCCGCCAAGGAGCTTACACGGTATGGCGTAACCTCATTCTTGCCCACCATCGTTACCTCCCCGCTGGCTGCGGTTGACGCGGCGCGCGACATAATCACCTTCGGCCAGCCCCAGGATTTTGAGGGCGCTGCACCTCTTGGTTTGCATCTCGAAGGGCCATTCTTAAATCCGCTAAAAAAAGGAGCGCACCCAAAGGAGTTTATTCGGAACCCATTGCTAGAGGATGTAGTCGATTGGTCCCCAGCGACGGGTGTTCGCATGGTTACACTGGCCCCTGAGCTGCCTGGAGCTAGCTGGATCTGCAGCGTATTGGCCGAGCGAGGCATCCTGGTCGCTGCCGGTCATTCCATGGCCAGCTATCAAGAGGCAAAAGCAGCCATCAATGCCGGCGTACGCTATGGCACTCACATTTTCAACGCCATGCCCCCTTTCCACCAACGTGAACCAGGATTGGTTGGGGCTATCCTGGCCGATGAGCGCGTGACGGCAGGCTTAATTGCCGATGGTCTACACGTACATCCAGGGATAATCAAGGCCATCTGGCAGATCACCCTGGACGGCCGTCTCAACCTCGTGACGGATGCGATAGCCGCCCTTGGCATGCCCGACGGGGAATACCGGCTGGGTAAGTTGACCGTCAACGTTGACGGCGGAAGCTGCCGGCTGCCCGATGGCACATTGGCAGGCAGCACGCTGTCTCTGGATAGAGGCCTGAAAAACCTGATGAAATATACCGGATGCTCCTTACCAGAAGCACTTAGAACAGTAACTGCCACACCGGCCGCCTTGCTTGGCTTGGGCCGCCAGAAAGGTCAAATCGACATTGGCTACGATGCCGACCTGGTTTTGTTGGATTCCGACTACACGGTGGATAAAACGATTGTTGCTGGGAAAGTCCTCTACGTTAAATGAAGCCCAAGATTCACTCTTTGGCTGATTCCTCTTGTTCCAACCTGGCCTTTTCCTCCTCGACAAGCTCCCGTCGAAGTACTTTTCCAACCATCGTCTTTGGTAATGAATCTCGGAAATCAACAAAGCTGGGCACTTTATAAGGCGCCAAATTCTCCCGGCAGAACTCTATTATCTCCTCTTCATCCGCCGATGTGCCGGGTTTTAATACAATAAAAGCCTTTACTCTCTCCCCTTTGCCTGGCACCGGCACACCTGCAGCAGCAGCTTCAAGCACTTTTGGATGTTCGTAAAGCACATCCTCAATCTCCCGTGGATATATATTAAAGCCACCGGCTCCAAGAATCATATCCGTTTTGCGATCAACGATGCGGAAATAGCCATCCTCGTCCATGGTGGCAATGTCGCCTGTGTACAACCAGGGATCGCCCCCTGCTGGATCCGGCCGCAGCGTATTGGCCGTTTCCGTTGGCATATTCCAGTAACCGGCCATGATTTGTGGACCTCGAACACATAACTCCCCTTCTTGGTCAATTCCTAAAATTGGTTCCCCGCTCTCGGAATCAACGATCTTGACTTCCGTATCAGGCCAGGGAATACCCACTGTCCCTATACGATTATCGCCAAATGCCGGGTTCGCGTGGGTAACCGGTGACGCCTCGCTCAGCCCATACCCCTCCGCCAGACGAGCGCCAGTTAATTCTTGAAATTGTTGTTGGACTTCTGGCGGTAGAGGCGCAGCGCCGCTGCTGCAAACTTGTATTGAGCTTAAATCATAATTCTGGATTTCCGGATAATTATTAACTGAAACATAGAGGGCCGGAACTCCCGGGTAGTAGGTAGGATGATGCTTCTCAATTGTATTGATTATGTCATCAATATCTCGCGGATTAGGCGCCAATATTAGGGTCCCAGCAGATACCAATGAAGAATTCAGACAGGTTGTCATGCCATAGCTGTGGAACAAGGGCAGCGTAGCCATTGTAGTTTCTTCTCCATCTTTGGCATTAATCCATATTTTCCCTTGCCATGCGTTTGCTAAAATATTCTTATGAGTTAGCTGAGCCCCTTTGGCGACGCCTGTAGTGCCTCCTGTATACATTAGGACGGCTGTGTCATCCTCATTGTGCTTCACCCTCCTGGGCTGTCCAGGCGCGTTTTTCACTAAATCGGACAGCCAGTATGTGTTTTGATCGCCTTTTATACTCACACGATGTCCACTATTCTTTTCCTTAAACAGCGTAAACATCAATCTAGTAACCGTAGGTAGATAACTCTTAATCCTGGCTACCAGGACATGGTAAAGCTGCGTTTCTGCCCGGATCTCTCGAATTAACGGATAAAATGAACTCAAGGTAATAATGGTTTTAGCGCCGGAATCGTTTAGCTGGTGGACTATCTCCCGGGCGGTATACGTAGGGTTGCAGGGTACAACAACACCCCCAAATCGAAGAATTGCAAAATAAGCGAAGGCAAATTGAGGGCAATTTATCAAATGAATGGCAACCCGGTCACCTTTATCTATACCTAGATTTTGGAGAGCCGCGGCCAGGCGATTAACCGTATCATTGTATTCCTTATAGCTGATCCGGCGATCCTTAAAAATGATGGCCGTTTTGTCTGGGTAGATGCGGGCTTTGCCTTGAAGTATATCTGGCAGGATAGTTCTCGGATAATCCAAACTCTCCGGAACATGGGATTCGTAATATTTTAACCAGGGTTTTTCTTGGAAGACATTTTCAGGTATTTTCGCTTCATTATTGTCCTGCATCGATCACTCCATAATCGTCATTAAGTCAGAATTCCTGATGCCTGCGTTGATAATGGCCCGTTCTTGCGCCATTATCCTGGTTTAGTGCCATAAACTTTGTTTATGGCCCGTTCCCCAGTAAAAAACAATGCTCATGGCTAGCTTGATGCCTCACAAACAATTGCAGACACTAAAAAAAATCCCCGCTTCCTAATAATACCATATTCTAGGGGTCAAATTGAAGGCTAAATAAATAATCCATCAACTGTTAGATAACGTTGTCCAGTGTCCGCGAATACAGCAACTATAACCTTTTCGTTGTTCTCCGGCCGTATGGCTATTTCGATTGCAGCAAAAGCAGCGGCGCCCGAGGAAATACCCACCAATAGGCCTTCTGTTTTCGCTAGTCGCCGGCACATATTAAAAGCTTCGCTCTCGGCAACCAGGAATATCTCATCGATCAACTCCCGCTCCAACGTATCCGGGACAAATCCAGGCGCCGTTCCCATCATGCGGTGAGGCTGAAATATTCCCTGGGATATCGTTGGCGATTCCTTGGGCTCCACCCCGATGAGCTGTATATCCGCCTTCATCTCCTTTAAGTACCGGCCTGCTCCACAGATGGTGCCACCGGTACCAAGACCCGCCACCAGAATATCGATTTTACCCTGGCTGTCATTCCATAGTTCTGGCCCGGTAGTCAAATAATGGGCTATGGGGTTGGATGGATTGACATGCTGGCCCACGTAGAAATAATCAGGATTTTTTTCCAGGATCGCCTTCAGCTCTTGCCGCGCGCCAACAGTTCCCTCATTTGCTGGCGTTAGCACTAACTCAGCGCCAAAGGCTTTCAATACCCGTCTCCTCTCCATACTCTGAATTTCAGACATAACCAGGATTGCCCGGTAGCCTTTCAAGGCAGCAATAAAGGCTACAGCCATACCAGTATTCCCACTGGTAGCTTCTATAAGTGTGCTTCCTGGCTTTAACTTCCCAGACACCTCTGCATCCTCGATAATCTGCAGCACTGGCCGGTCTTTTAAACTAAACGGGTTGGTGAATTCACATTTCGCTAACACCATTTCTTCCGGGGCTAGCCGGCCGAGACGTAAAAGAGGTGTGCTGCCGATCATCTCAATCAAACTCTCGTAATACTTCATAACGCTAGCTCTTACCCATACTATCCAAATAATCTTTGATTCTGCTATCTTGATGCTTTACTAACCGCCAGACCAGGCTTGATTAAGTTGCTACCCCTCGAGATCTTTAATAAAGTCAGCAATGGCTTCTCCAAGCTCATGGGGAGAATCCTCCTGGACAAAATGATGGCCAGGCACATTTACCTCCTCCTGGTTTTCCCAAGTACGGCAGTAATCTCTCATCCGTGACGAAAAGAAGCCCGGTATAACATTGACAAACAGTTTGGGGATTGGGCTGGTGGGCAGCCATTCAGCATATTCCGAAACGATATTATGTACATCGGCCGGATTCCCCTCAATGGGTATCTCTCGTGGCCAGGTGAGGGTAGGCCTGCGTGATTCTCCGGGTTCCAAGTACGGCCGGCGATAATTGTCCATTTCTTGGTCCGTCAGCCCTCTCTCTACGCTGGCAGGCAAGACCCGTTCCACAAAAAGATTTCCCTGCAGAATCAGGCGATCTCCTCTTGGCGATCGGATAGCTTTGAAGATCGAGCGTGATTCTTCCGGCCAGTTTTCCCAGGTTATGGGTGCTACCAGGGCCTCCATGTAAATGATTGATCTGACCCGAGCCTGGTGCCGGAAAGCCCAATGAAACCCCAGAGCCGAACCCCAATCGTGAACGACCAAGGTTATCTTGCGGTCCAGAGATAATGCTTCGATCCAAGCATCGAGATATCGAGCGTGATCAACAAACCGGTATGAACCGCTCGTTGATTTTCCTGATTCACCCATGCCAATAAGATCAGGTGCGAGACAGCGGCTCAGATCGGATAAATGTGGAATAACGTTTCGCCAGAGGTAGGACGAGGTAGGATTTCCGTGTAAGAAGATGATAGGGTCTCCACCTCCCTCGTCAATGTATGCCATTTCAGAGTCAAGTATCGATTTCCGCCGACGTACAAAAGGATCTCCGGCCGAGATGACGCTTCGCTGTTCACTCTCTTCCATATTTTCCTCCTAACTGCATCCTCATCAAGAAAAAACGCCACCTCGCCACGGTGATTGTAGATTGCTGGAGGAATTTAGCAATGTGAAAGCCCCATTGCTATGACCAAATGCTACCCACTTTCCTAATTGTTGACGTATAATGGTCTATGCATCAGGAGCAAGCTGCCAGGGCGGACCCTGGCTTCCAATAAAAGCACAGATAGGAGAATCCCTTATAATGAAGAGCATTCAGCAGACAGTCCGCAACATGGTCGGCAAAAACGACGAGCAAGAGGATTTTTGCGAACATATCGCCTCAATTGATGACGTAAGCCCCAACAGCGAAGGTTGTGAAGAATGCTTGAAAATTGGCGATGAATGGGTTCACCTGCGAATGTGTCTAACTTGTGGCCATGTTGGCTGTTGTGACAACTCAAAGAACCGGCACGCCACCAAGCATTACCGTTCCACCAGACATCCAGTAATCCAATCATTCGAACCTGGAGAGGATTGGATTTGGTGCTATGTTGACAGGAAATTGAAGAAGTAATCTTATTGACTCCCCACCCTCTGGAGTGCTTATCGGGAGTAGTCAGCTTTATATTGATCAATTTATCTTTTGTAGATAGGCCTTCGTCATTACTGACATCTCTATGTCATACCACAAAGGTAGAGGACAACTGAATAGACCTATCCCGGAGGGACCTATCCCGGAGGGACCTATCCCGAAGGGACCGATCCCGCAAGAATGCGAAGATAAGCAAGAAGAACCAGAAGCTATGATGATCAGTGCAAAGCTCGTTGCTCATAACGAGGATGTGGCGAAGACAGGTGCGACAATTAGGCAGCTGAGTAATCAGGAGTTTAAAGCGGAGTTAACAACCCGTGCTAGAGAGGAGAATCACTTCATTATAAGGCGATTATATGATCAAGATTTGAGACAATCATCTATATCTCTATCCCAAGTGGGCCCATTTATTCAGTAAAAGGGGTTTAGCAAAATGCCAAAACCAATTATTTTAACCGTTGATGATGAAGTTCAGGTCCTTAATGCCATCGAGCGCGATCTTCGAAGTCACTTTGGAAGCGACTACAGGATAGTTAAGGCAAGTTCAGGCGCTGATGCGCTAAGAGCAGTCCAACAATTTAAGAAACGAAATGTTCCTTTAGCCCTCTTTTTGGCTGATCAAAGAATGCCCCAGATGACAGGCACGCAGTTCCTATCGGAAGCGCAGCAGTTTTATCCCGATGCTCGAAAGGTGCTCTTGACCGCCTACGCTGACACCGAGGCAGCGATAACCAGCATCAATTCAGTGGGTCTTGATTATTACTTGATGAAACCGTGGGACCCGCCCGAACAAAACCTATATCCGGTGCTGGACGATATAATCAGCGACTGGTGGGCGACTGTACCCCTGCCATACGATGGCATTCGGATCGCTGGCACATTATGGTCAGCAACATCCCATAATGTTAAGGATTTCCTGGCCAGAAACCGTATTCCTTACCAGTGGCTGGATGTTGAAAAGGATAGTGAAGCAGCCCTGCTGGTCGAGTCAAGTACAAAAGAACACCGTCAATTTCCTGTTGTTTTCTTTCCCGATGGCACTGTCCTGGAGAACCCTGATATCACCACTCTTGCGGATAAGGTTGGCCTTCGAACGGTAGCTTCGGAAGACTTCTATGATTTGATTATCATCGGCGCAGGTCCGGCTGGATTAGGCGCGGCAGTATATGGCGCTTCCGAAGGATTAAAGACGCTTATGATCGATAAGGAAGCAACGGGAGGACAGGCTGGAACAAGCTCTAGAATTGAAAATTATCTTGGCTTTCCCAAAGGTTTATCTGGCGCTGACCTGGCTACCCGCGCGACCGCTCAAGCGCAAAGATTAGGCGCTGAGATATTATTAGCCCGGGGAAGTGGTCAAGGTTCGAGTAGAAGAACCGAACCGCTATGTATTACTGAGCGATGGCACAGAACTTGGCTGCCGGTCTCTTATTGTAGCCTCCGGAGTTACTACCCGAAGGTTGAAAGCCCCGGGCATTGAGAGATTGACCGGCGCTGGCGTCTATTATGGCGCCGCGCTTACCGAAGCCGCCTACTATCGAGGTGAACAGGTTCACGTGGTTGGCGGCGCCAATTCGGCGGGTCAAGGCGCCATGTTTTTCGCTCGCTTCGCTTCCCAGGTTTCTATGTTAGTTCGCAGCAGCGATCTGACCAAGGGAATGTCCCAGTATCTAATCGACCAAATTGGGGCCACGGAAAACATTGACGTTCAAACTCGAAGCGTCCTGGTTGCGGCCCATGGGGAAGATCGTCTTGAGTCGCTGACTATGAAAAACACCGTAAGCGGTGAAGAGAAAATAGTTGATTCATCGGCCGTGTTTATATTCATTGGCGCTGTCCCCCATACTGAAATGGTCGACGGTGTAGTTGATCGAAACAACGCTGGTTTTATTCTTACCGGCCAAGACCTGATAAGGGATGGCAAACGACCTAAGGGCTGGTCTCTCCGAAGAGACCCTTATATGTTGGAAACCAGTGTTCCCGGCATTTTCGCTGCTGGTGACGTGCGCCAGGGAGCAGTAAGACGCGTTGCTTCTGCCGTTGGTCAGGGGGCTAATGCTGTAAGCCAGGTTCACCAATATCTACGAACAGTCTAATAAAACAAAGCCTTGCAAAGAGAGGAATCGAGATGCATGAATTTCTAAGAAAAGTACCCCTGTTTTCTAACCTCTCCTACGAGGATTTAGAGAGATTATGTCAAATGATTGAAACCATTGATCTCAAAGCTGGTGATATTCTGTTCGAGGAGGGCAGCCAGGGGGATAAAGCTTACATTATTCGAGAAGGCGAGCTTGAAATCCTTAAGGTTTCGGGAAGTCGAAATATGCTTCTTGCGGTACGCGGACCGGGGGACGTAATTGGCGAAATGGCCCTGGTTGAGAAGAAGCCCAGAATGGCCACTGTCAAGGCAAGAGATGATACGCGGCTGCTGTCAATCAAACACGAACAGCTTGAAAGGCTGATTAAGTCGAGTCCATCAGCGGCCGAATCGATGTTCTACACCATAATGGAACGTTGGCAGAACAATTTCGCCAGGTTAAGACAGAGCGAAAAAATGGCCCAATTAGGGACTTTGACTGCTGGCGTGGCCCACGAGCTCAATAATCCCGCCGCTGCGGTCAGCAGGGGGGCAGAGCAGCTTGAGACCATCATGGGCGATATGGCCTGGATTTACAGCGAGATGAGCCAGACCGATCTGACCGATAAGCAGCTTCAGATCTGGCAAGAAATGACCGATAAAGCAAAGGAACAGGCCAGCAAGCCCCCTGAACTAGATGCGCTGGCCCGTAGCGATCTTGAATACGAGATGGAGGAGTGGCTGGAGAGTCAAGGGGTCGAAGAATGTTGGGTTGCGGCCCCATCGCTGGTCAATCTCAGGTTTTCCCAGGAAGATCTTGAGGCAATTGCCTTAGAATTCTCGCCCGAGCAGCTTTCGATACTGGTCCAGTGGTTGACCGCTACCTATAATTCGCACAATCTCTTTGCTGAACTTAAACAAGGCGCTAACCGTATATCAAGTATCGTCAAAGCCTTAAAAACTTACAGCTATCTTGACCAGGCCCCGGTGCAATCTGTTGATCTCCATCAAGGTATTGATGATACATTGCTCATTTTGGCTCATAAGCTGAAAGGCGGTCCAAGTGTCCGACGTGAATACGATCCCGATTTACCGGAAATTCAGGGTTATGGCAGCGAATTAAATCAGGTTTGGACCAATATCATAGACAATGCTGCCCATGCTGTTATGGAGGACGACGCAACTCAAGGTGTGATAATAATTCGTACGAGTCACGAAGACAATTGGGTAAAGGTCGAAATTGAGGATAATGGTCCGGGAATTCCAGCTGACATCCAGGATAGGATATTTGATCCCTTCTTCACGACCAAAGCACCTGGAGTCGGTTCAGGAATTGGTTTAGAAATCAGCTACGGCGTCGTTGTTCAGCGTCATCGTGGAGATATCTATGTAAACTCTCGACCGGGGCAGACGATATTTACGGTCATGCTGCCAATTAACATCGAGAATTCGGTTGTGACCGGACCGGAAATCGTTCCGGTATCAGATTAGTTTTATGTTAACCTCGTCTCATTTATTTATGGAAATCCATGAGCAGCCTGAGGTGATCCAGCGGCTGCTGGAAACCTCCTATAAATCTGTTCAACAATTGGGGCAAGCCATTCGTTCTCGCCAGATAGATCATGTGATCATCGCTGCCCGGGGTACGAGCGACAATGCCAGCATCTACGCCAAATATGTTCTTGGGGCCATCAACGGACTCACCGTCAGCCTGGCGACCCCTAGCTTATACACGATATATCAACGCCCTCCCAGGTTTGGAAATGCGCTTCTCCTTGGAATTAGTCAGAGCGGAAAAAGCCCCGATGTTGTGGCTGTCTTAGCTGAGGCGCGCAGGCAAGGCGTGCTTACCGCTGTCATTACCAACGCTCCTGGATCTGACCTGGCCAAAGAAAGTGATTTTATCATCGACTTGAACGCCGGCGACGAGAAATCTGTGGCGGCGACTAAGACATACACGGCTGAACTAGCCAGCATCGCCCTGCTTTCCGCCGTTTTGGCGCCTGAGAAAACGTTGTTAGATGAGCTTAAAGCAATACCTGAAGCGGTAGCGGCAACCTTGGTCATGAATGATGATATTGCGTCCCTAGCCCCCCGTTATCGCTATATGGACAGGTGTGTGGTTATCGGCAGGGGCTATAACTATGCTACAGCTTTTGAGATGGCACTTAAGATGAAGGAATTGACTTATTCCGTCGTCCAGCCATACAGCAGTGCGGACTTTCTCCACGGACCTATTGCCTTGATAGAGCGTGGATTCCCGGTCATCGTTATCGCTCCTGCTGGCATGATGGAAGGTGTAATGGTAGCCTTTGTTCAAGAGGTCAACAAGCACATGGCCGAGGTTATCGCCATTAGCGATGTCGCTTCTGTGCTTCAGAGGTCGAAGATATCGTTACCCTTGCCTTACAGTGTTCCTGAATGGCTTTCACCGCTAACGACGATTATTCCTGGACAGCTGCTTTCGCTCCACCTGGCTCACGAACGTGGCTTTGACGTCGATACACCAAGGAGCCTTAAGAAAGTAACTGAGACCCATTAATTGATTTACAGGCTAGGTTAAGGCTTAGTTCACCAGCTGATCCAGTCGTTCGATTAGATCTGCCAGGATTTGGAACGTTGTCTCAACCGGCTCCGGTTTAGATAAATCGACGCCGGCCATCTTTAAGGCATCCAAGGGATACATTGATCCACCTGCTCTTAGGAATTTAAGGTAATCTTCGGCCGCATTCTCCTCTCCAGAGAGGACCCTATCCGCTAAAGCATGGGCGCCAGAGATTCCCGTGGCGTATTGGTAGACATAATAATCAGCATAGAGATGTCCAAAGGTGGCCCAGCGAATGCCCACCCGCTGGCGATCTAATTCCATTTCTTGCCCATATCCCTCGCTGAATAGATCAGCCAGGAGATCGGTCATGCCATCGGCTGTGAGGCCTTGACCACGCTCAATCCGCTGGTGGATCTCTAACTCAAACCGAGCCAGGGTAGGCATAATAAGGAAATAGCGGTGGAAATTTGCCATAGCCTCTTCGATTAAACTGATCTGGAGGGCATGGTCGGTGTCATCTTTTAGGAAGTGGGCTCTTACCATTGCTTGATGAAAATTTGAAGCTACCTCGGCCACAAAAATTGAATAATCGCCATAAACTGGAGGCTGCGTTTCCCAGGTCAGGTAAGAGTGCATGGAATGACCTAATTCATGTGCCAACGTGCCCATACTGAGCACTTCATCCGTGTAACTCATGACAATAAAGGGATGGGTTCCCTGAGATCCATATGAAAAGGCCCCGGCGGTTTTTCCGATGTTCGGATATTTATCGATCCAGCGATCTTGAAGGCAGCCTCTACGCATGACAGATACATATTCGTCGCCTAACGGCGCCAAACTCGCGCAAATCCAATCAACTGCCTTTTCATAGGGAACAGGGTATGGTTTCTCGGTTAATGGAGCCCAAATATCGTAACTGTGCATCTCTTTTAATCCCAGGGCTTTCTTCTTTACCTGCCAGTAACGGTGCCAGACGCCTATATTGTTACGAAAGACGTTTATCAGATTATCAAAGACATCCGTGGGCACGTTGTCATCAAACAGGGCCATCCCAAAAGTAGATTCATGTTTCCTGGCCCGCATGAGGAAAACATTTTGCTTCAACGAGGCACTCAAATTGCTGGCTATGGTATTTCTAAAGGCAAGGAATTGGTCATGATAATTCTCCCAGGATGTTCTTCGTATTTCTCTGTCTTGACTGTACTTATGTTCATCCACAGTTCCTTGGGTAACGGGGAATTCGTTTCCCTCGCTGTCAATAGCGGGATTAAATTGGATATCCGAATCAGTTAGCATCGAATAGTTGCCATATACAGAAGAGAAAGGATCGATGACCAAACCCAGCACTTCTTCGATCTCGATTGAACGCACATGTGCCTGTTTTCGCCAGAGATTATCCAGGAAATGACGATAAACCTGGAGGTCCGGCTCCTGCTCCACCCACGCTTCAAGCAGGGCTCGATCTATTTTCAGCAGTTCTGGCTCAACAAAGGCTGCTGCGGCAAGAGCCTGGCCAAAGAGCGCGCTGGCCATGTCTGAACGTTCAGCCGCAGCTTGATCTGTCGTGTCAACAGCCCTCGACACTGACGCATACATATATGCAGCGCCCACCCGCCTCAGGAATTCAAATACTTCATCCAGCGCCTGTACCAATCTCGAGGCGCTCTCGTCCAACTTCCCCTGCCACTTCTGTATGTCGGCGATCGATTCGATTAAATTATCGATCTCCACTTTCCAATTGTCATCAGAAGCGAACACAGATGGAGCATTCCATCTATCTTTTGGATCGATGTCTGCTCTAACAGGTACTTGCATTTCACTCATCTTCTTCTCCATTGTAATCTACAGAATCTTCCCGAAAAAATGCTAACACAGCCTTGCATCAAACGCTAATCTTGACTGTTTTGAGGAATTGGACCGCTAATATAAGCGTCACCTTGCCCTCGTCCCAGGTTGACGGGCCTGATGTGCCGAGCCCGATGTGACGCCCACCTCCAATTAGGTTAAAATTTTCACTTAAATACCATACGAATGTGTTCGGCCGCTTACTTTACCCTTCCTTCTGAACAGATCGATCCTTATGGTGACATGTGTCAAGATCAATAAAGGTAATAAGGTTCGTTCACAATATTTGGCCTTGAATGGTCAAAAAAGGAGAATTATTTCATGGCAGATTTAGTGGTTTTTACTTTCAAGAGTGAAACGGGCGCAAAGGAGATGGAAGACACCATCATGGGCCTCCAGAAGATGGAGCTCATCACCCTGGATGATGCCGCTTATGTAGTCCGCCGCGAGGATGGCAAAGTTAAAATTAAGCAGGCAAACAGCCTGGTTGGCTCCGGCGCCCTTGGCGGCGCATTTTGGGGAATGCTCATTGGTTTGCTGTTCTTCATGCCCTGGTTAGGACTGCTTGCCGGCGCAGTTGGCGGCGCGCTAGGGGGCGCATTGGCCGATACGGGAATTGATGATACCTTCATCAAGGAGGTGGGTAACGCCATTGAACCTGGTAATTCAGCCCTATTCTTGCTGATCAGCAAAGTCACCTGGGACAAGGTTGAAGAGAAATTAGGGGATTTTGATGCCGAAGTTTATAAGACGTCGCTGTCCACCGAGGATGAGGAAAAACTGAAGGCCTCCTTCGGACATCACGAGGAGGAATAAATCTCACTATATGGCATTCCGCGGTTCGCTGCAGAGTGTGCGGGAGAAATTCCGTAATTGTTAGATTACAGATTCGAGCGGCCGGTCTTTAACTACCGGCCGCTTTTTGTTTCCTATCACCAAAATGTATGGAGCCAGTTTGGGTCTGCCTCTTAGGTCGACCCGCCGACCCTATTCACCCTAGCAATTAATCAAAACCTCCTGGAGGGGTTCGGAGATAGTGGTCTAACAAACTTAAAAGCATCTTTTCCACAGATTAACTCTCTTCCCTGAACTTATTT
>PVMS01156712.1_pt1 | contig 15622 bp, 12 predicted proteins | sample 1853461 | NCBI WGS metagenome assembly PVMS01 (sample SAMN08582032, study PRJNA380276) | Marine sediment metagenome, whole genome shotgun sequencing project. | isolation source: ocean sediment barecode stripped | collected 2017 | reverse complement strand
TCCAGGTAAGCGTTAGCAATTTCAAGAAAAAAATCTGTGTTAAGCCCGTGGGTACGGCATACTTCTTCCACGCTAAGTTCGCCAAATCCAGATTTCAGGTTGAAACGGGGCAGAAGGGGAAAAGAAGGATCAGGATTCTCAAGAAGGGATTGTCTCTCTAATTCAAGCATATAAGGAAGAATATGCTCTTCTTCCTGAGAGATATGACTTAAAAAATCTTTTTTGTAGTCATTGAAGAAATTGGTGACCAGAAGCACCTCCTTTTCTGATAAGCTGGAGGGTTCCAGAAGCTGGTGTATTTTCTCCTCCACCTTGGGCAGGGCTATTTCTGTATAGTAGCTATGGGTCGATTTGATATAATCCACCATGGTACCCAGAGAAAAAAGTGAAAGGCCTTCTTCGGGCACATACAATTCATCCAGGTAAGCGTTAGCAATTTCAAGAAAAAAATCTGTGTTAAGCCCGTGGGTACGGCATACTTCTTCCACGCTAAGTTCGCCAAATCCAGATTTCAGGTTGAAACGGGGCAGAAGGGGCAGAAGCTGAAGGTTCTCAAGCACCACCCTGTACATGGGTCTTTCCCGGCTTATCATTTTTTTAAATTTTGATTGTGGATTTCCGTTTCGGTAATGCCATATTTTTCGTCTTCCTCCAGGTTGCCGAGCGGTTCCACATGAACCATAACATCGTAAATGTTACGAAGGTTCAATTTAATACTGTTCTCCACATTTTTGGCAATATCATGGGCATCTCTGACAGGCAGATCGGGATCAACCTCAATGTCAAGGTTGATCATGTAGTAATGTCCGATTTTCCTTGCCCTGACCCGGTGTGGATTGTGTGCACCCTCTACTGAATGAACCGATTGGAACAGTTTATCATAGACCCCGGTATTGTCTATACCGTCCATCAGGTCGATATTCGATTCCATAAAAATCTTAAATCCTATATACATAATGAACATACTGATCAAAAGAGCGATGATGCGGTCGATGAGGGGTTCTTTCAGGACCACTGTAAATATCAAACTAGCCAGAACGCTCAGGGATATAAGGATGTCATTACGCATATTCCTGGCATTGGCTATCAACATGGTACTCTCCACCTTTTTACCTGTTCGTGAAAGCAATACCGTCAGGAAAAATTTTCCCAGGATCGAAATCAGGGTAACCCATATAGCCAGCTTACCCGGGGTTTCCATGGAAGTTCCGGTTGCCAGAATCCGAATGGTGGAATAGGCCAGCTGGGCCCCCGCAAAGAAAATTATAAATGATAGCACCTTGGTTGCAACCGTGTCGGCTTTCTTATATCCGTAGGGAAACTTAATATTGGGGGGGCTTGGCAATGACTCTGGCAGCCAACAGGACCACCACCGAAGAGACAATATCTGAAACGGAGTCAATTCCATCAGCTATCACTGCAAAACTCCCCGAAATAAACCCTGCTCCCAGCTTAAGAAAAGCAAGCAGGGCATTGCCCACAATAGACCACCAGGATGCGCGAATAATCTTTTGTTCCCTAGTCATTTACATGGATTTAGTATGTATCAGGCTGGGGGCATGGGTTGCTTTAAACTCAAATTGAAGGGTGATGTGAGAAATCTTGAATTCTAAGCTCAGAGACCTTTCTATTTCTTTTTGAATCTGGTTCACCTGGCTAAGCTTTAGATCGCTCTGCAATTCCACATGGGCTTCCAGGTGCACTTCCTGGTCTGTGAGCATCCAGGCATGGATGTGGTGGATATTTAAGACCTCCGGCTCTTGTTCAACCCTGCGTTTAATCTGTGAAAGATCCAGATGATCCGGGGCCGATTGCATGAGGATGTTTACTGATTCTTTCAGGATAACAAATCCGGAACGGATAATATAAATGGAGATGAGGACTGTGATGATAGGATCAATCCAGTCGATTTTAAAAATTTGTATCATCACAGCACCAAGGATAACCACAACGGAAGAGAGACTATCTCCGATCAGGTGTATATAGGCGGCTTTTACATTGATGCTTTTAGCTGCGTCCTTTCTGAGAATGAGCACCGCGTAAAGGTTCGCCAGCAATCCGATCATTCCCACAATGAGCATGATCATAGAGTTGATTGGAGCAGGGTTTTGCCATCTATGCCAGGCCTCTTTCATTAAGAAGATGCTAATCACAATCAGGATCACCGCATTGGTCAGCGCAGCCAGTATCTCCAGGCGCTTATAACCGAAAGTCTTTTTTTGATTGGCCTCGCGTTTACCAATAATGGTGGCCAGGTAAGCGATAAAAGTGGCAAAGGTATCACTAAGATTATGGAGGGCATCGGAAAGAAGGGCCAGGCTACCCGACAGGAGTCCTCCTGCAATCTCCACAACTGTTATCACCAGGTTTAGAAAGGTTGCCGCCAGCAGATTATTTTCGTTTACTGCGTGGTGGTGGTGATGTTTGTTGTTCCGCCTAACTCTTTTTTTTTCAGACATCTATATAAATAATAAGAGGCTAAGCGCCATAACAGCCATTCCGGCTAAAAAGCCATATACGGAGTGGTGGTGTAAGCCATACTCCCTGGCCGTAGGCAGCAGTTCATCGATAGAGATAAAGACCATGATCCCGGCTACTGCGGCAAAGATAAATCCAAAGAGATTGTCGGTCAGAAAGGGCATCAGGATGAACCAGGCAAGCAGCGCGCCTATGGGTTCAGCCAGTCCCGAAAGGAAAGAGAGAAAGAAGCCCTTTTTTTTACTTCCTGTACCGTAGGAAATAGGAATGGAAACTGCGATACCTTCCGGAATATTGTGAATGGCAATGGCTATGGCGATGGGGATGGCCAGGGTGGGATCGGTGAGTCCGGCCATAAACGTGGCAATTCCCTCCGGAAAGTTGTGAATACCAATGGCCAGCGCTGTAAACATACCCATGCGTACCAGTTTGGGATCCCTGTTGTTGCTTTTAGCCATGTCCTCTATCCTTTTGATCTCATGCGGATTTTCCTGAGAGGGAATCAACTTATCGATCAGGGCTATAATCAGGATCCCGGCAAAAAAAGAGAGCACAGCATACCAGGCGGCCAGCTTTTCTCCATAAGCCGGGATAAGGGATATTCGTGCTTTTTGAAGAATCTCAACAAAGGACACATAAACCATTACTCCGGCTGAAAAGCCAAGACTGACGGATAGGAAACGGGTGTTTGTACTTTTAGTGAAAAAGGCCAATGCGCTGCCAATTCCGGTCGCCAGACCGGCAAAAAGAGTAAGCCCAAACGCAAACCAGAAATTTCCTGTCTCCATAAAGGAAGAGTTTAGCTGGCCTTTCTACCTTTCTTCGGGGCTTTGGGAATAGGCTCCTGTGAAAAGTAATGGGGCCGCTTAGCGGTCCAGACAATCATGATTATCCCTGCAAGAATGAAAGGAAGGCTGAGTAGTTGGCCCATATTAAATTGCATCCCGGCTTCGAAAGCAACCTGGTCGTTTTTTACGTATTCAATAAAGAACCGGGCAGAGAAGAGCATGATCATAAAGACACCGAAGATAAACCCATCCCGCGCCTTCATATAATATTTGCGGTAGAATATAAAAAGGATCGCAAAAATCAGCAGATAACTGAGTGCCTCATAGAGTTGAGTAGGGTGCCGGGCCACAGTGGGAAGCAATTCACCAGTATTGGAGTCATACAGGCGGTCCCTTACAAACTCAAAGCCCCAGGGAAGATCAGTTGGAAGGCCATAAATCTCTGAATTGAATAGATTTCCAAATCTGATGAAGGCCCCGCCAAGGGCCACAACAATTACAATGCGATCTATCATCCAGAGAAAAGAGAGCTTGTATTTCCGGACGTATAACCAAAGTGAGAGCAGGATGCCGATGGCAGCCCCGTGACTGGCAAGTCCGCCCTTCCAGATTTTCAGGATTTCCAGCGGGTTTGACAGGAAGTAGTCTGGTTCATAAAAGAAACAATGACCCAGCCTGGCTCCAAGTACAGTGCCTACGGCAATGTAGATCAAAAGTTGATCCATCATTTCTGAAGTAAGCCTTTCGGTGGCAAGGTAGCGGGTAAAAACGATATATCCGGAAAGGAAGGCCGAAGCGAACATCAGGCCGTACCACCGGATGCTCAATTGTCCAATACTGAATATTTCGGGATCTATATTCCAGGTGATGGCATCAATTATCATAAGAACCGAATTTATTATTAAAGCTACAAATATAATAACAATCCGGGGGTTTCCCCTGAAGCTTATATCTTTGTATGTTTGAACTAAATTGAAGGAACGTGTCTGTTAAATACCTTTACTGTATTCCTGTAATACTTTTTTGCTGGAGCTGCGCCCAGCAGGGAAGCCCCTCCGGTGGACCGCGAGATGAGGATCCACCGGTGGTACTTGAAAGCGATCCCCCCAACTATTCCACGCGATTTGAGGCAAAAAAGATTGAGATTACTTTTGATGAATACATTGTCCTTGATAATGTGAACCAGCAATTGATAGTCTCTCCGCCCATGGAAGAGCAGCCGACGGTAAAATTGAGGAAGAGAACCCTGGTCATAGAGTACGTAGACACCTTAAAAGCAAATACAACCTATACCTTTAATTTTGGAGATGCCATCAAGGACCTTCACGAAGGAAACAAGCTTCAAAATTTTGAATATGTCTTTTCCACAGGGGATATTCTGGACTCCATGTCTGTAAGGGGAAATCTGCAATATGCTGAAAATCTTGAAGTACCTGATGAACCCATCTCCATCATGCTTTACACGGACCTCAGGGACTCGGTGCCCCTGCTTGATATTCCCATGTTTGTTGGTCGTTCGAATGATAGCGGAGTATTCAGCGTCAATAATCTGCGCCCCGATGTATATAAGGTATTTGCCTTGAAGGATGGGAACAATAATTTTCTGTTTGACCTGCCAACAGAGGAAATCGCATTTCTGGATACTACACTGATTGTGAATGCAGACTTCTCCAGGCTCTTGCTGGGAGATTCCATAGTAAAGTCAAATATTACTGATACTGTATATATTGACTCCACCGGTTTTGTGTCGGATTCTCTTGTCGATAAGGGTCCGGATCTTAATGCTATATACCTTGATCTGAACTTATTTACTGAAGCCTCGGAGATACAATATCTGATGGACAATACAAGAGAAGACCGGAGAAAAATACAACTTGTATTTGCACTTCCACTTACCGATACATTTTCCTACCAGACTCTGCAGGCAGCTGATCAGAGTGAGCCCCGCTTCCTGGACGACTTCGCAAAGAACCGGGACAGTCTGACGCTCTGGATAAGGGATTCGATACACTATAAAAACGACACCCTCCGGATGGCTGTGAACTATACCGTTAAGGATACCAGCGAACAATATATAATAAGGCGAGACACCCTGATGTTGAGCTACCGGGAGAAACAGAGCAGAAACAAAAGGGAAGTTGCTGTTCAGAAAGAGGAGGAAAAGCTGGAGGTCAAGACCATCAGGAACAACGGAAACCAGGATCTGAACCGGGAACTGCCACTACTTCTTGATTTCCCCCTGGGGAGCCTTAACGACACACTGTTTAAGCTCTATCATATTCCCGATTCAATAGAGATTCCGTTTCCTTTTGAGGTGAAAGCTGATACCCTGAATCCTTACAGGGCCACCCTGAGCGCTTCATGGGAGTCTGCTTCCAAGTACCGAATGTTGGTACTCCCCGGAGCCATTAGCAGCATCTATCCCATGCAACACGACACCATCGATGTAAACTTTAAAACCCGTGATTTGGAGTTCTACGGACAAATCCTTCTTTCAATGGTAAATGTAAATAATCAGGTGCTGATCCAGCTCTTCACTGGTAAGACCATTGTTGAGGAAAGGATTGTGAAAGCTGATGGACAATATACTTTTCCATTCCTTTCTCCCAAAGAATATCATTTTAAATTCATTCACGACCTCAATGAAAACGGAAAGTGGGATACCGGCGATTATTTAAAAATGTTACAGCCAGAGCCCGTGGAACTACTTCCTGTGCCTATAGAAGTAAGGTCCAACTGGGATCACGATGTTTCCAAGGTCCTTGAGAAATAGAAATGGTTCTCCCCGGTCTATTTATCCAGGCGCTTCCAGATCAGCGCTGCCGCCCCCAGAACAGCTATATTCTTTTTTAACAGAGCGGAAGGAACGATATCAATCTTATCCTGATAGATAGGCAGGAGATGTTCCTCCATGCTAAGTTTAGCCGGTTCGATAATCCATTTGCCCGCCTTGGCCAGTCCCCCGAAAAGAAAAATACGAGACGGACTGATATGAGCCACCGTGTCGGCAAGGGCACGTCCCAGCAGGTAGCCAGTTCTTTCAAAGGCTTTGATGGCAATAGGGTCACCGGCTTCGGCCAGGGCGGTAATCATTTTAGGTTTTAATTTGGAGAAGGGAATTTTTCGAAAGTCGCTCTCAAGATTTTCTTCTGCCATCATTTCGAATACAGTGCGTTTGATACCGGTGGCCGATACATAAGCTTCCAGACAACCCCTTTTGCCACACCCGCACTGCCTGCCATGGTCATAAACAAGCACATGCCCCAGCTCTCCAGCAAAGCCGTCATGTCCGTAGATGATATCACCATTCACCACCAGGCCGCTACCAAGACCGGTACCCAGAGTGATCATCACAAAGTTTTTAAGCTCGCCTGCATCACCAAAAAGCATTTCGCCCAGGGCAGCAGCATTGGCATCATTGGTGACCAGGATGGGAAGATGAAACTGCTTTTCCATCAGTTTCACAAACTCTATTCTTCCTTTCCAGGCCAGATTGGGAGCGTTCTCAATGGTCCCTTCATAATAATTGCCATTGGGGGCTCCAACACCTATACCCAGTAGCAGAAAAGGACTTTCGATCTTCTCCAGGCTCTGCATTACATGTGCATGAAGGGCATGAATAAATTCTTCAATGGTCTCATATCCACAGGTGCTGATCTCATCTTCGAAATGTATAGATCCCGTACGATCAACCAGTCCGATTTTTGTATACGTGCCTCCAATATCTATTCCAAGAACAACTTCCTGAGCCATATGATTTGTGTCTATTGATTATACGCCATAAAAGTAATAATTCTCATCTGATTTGGTTAAATTAGCCGAGATATCTAAAAGAGAAACCATGACCAATTTCATAGTACCGATCGATTTTTCAATGGATTCTTTGAAAGGTCTAGAGTGGGCCATTCTGTTTTCTCAGAAGAAAAAGATCAGCATACAGATGGTCTATGTATTATCTATCAGCTCCAATTTTCAACCCAGTGTGGTGGAGTTGGAACAAAAATATGCTGAGGCCCATTTTAAAAAACTGGTAAAGGAATATCGACCAGCATTGGGAAATCAATCTAAGCTCAGCTATATCGTTAAGAAGGGAAAGGTATACAGGGAGATAGTGAACCAGGTAAATTCCTTTGAGGATGCTGTGGTATCTGCTTCCACCCATGGTGCCTCAGGTTTTGAAGAGCTCTTTGTAGGGAGCAATGCCCTGAAAATAATGGCAGCCACCGAACAACCGGTTTTTACACTACGGACCGCCATACCGGAAAAGATTAAAAAAATTGTTGTGCCCATTAAACTGCATATCGACACGCGTCAAAAGGCTCCGCATGTTGCCGATCTGGCCGAGTTGTTTGGTGCGGAGCTACATGTAGTATCGCTTTCTGCCCGAAATAACAAAAGGGATCTGGCCAGGCTGGAATCCTATTCAAAACAGGTTGTTGGTTATTTTGAGGCCAGGAAATTGCAGACTGTTGCCAAAACACTGGTGGGTGAGAGTTTGCCAAACCTGACATGCAACTATACAGAGGCTGTTGACGCAGATCTGATCACCATCATGTCCAGCTCTATTGATAAATGGAATGTTTTTCTTGGTAGTTTTGCACAGCAAATGCTTAAAACGGCAACAGTACCCCTGCTGAGTATCACTCCAAGAGAGAAACAGATTCCGGTAGGATTCAGCACTTTTGGAGGATAGGTAATAGCCAAGCACACAGAACATACGGACGATCGCTCGGGTTCACAACTTAAAGCACTGTTGGAATCTCTTCCTTTTGCCACCTGGTTTAAGGATGAAAATGGTAAGTTCATTCAGGTGAATGACGAGTTTTTGGCCACTCTTGGAAAAGAGCTTTCCAAGGTCATTGGCCGGGGAGACAAGGAAATCTTTGACCAGGAGGAAGCCAGGCAAATCGAGGAGGGCGAGCGCGAAGTACACCTTACAGGGAAAATCAGCGAACTTACATATTCCAAAGACAAGCGGATAATAAAAACGGTTCATTTCCCCGTAAGAGATGAGCAAGGAGAGATTTCGGGGACTGGCGGATACCGTGAGGATGTGACCAATCTTACAGGCTCTTTGCAGACTCTTCACAGGGAGAGAGAGACACTGGAAGTCCTTCTGGATACCATGCCTTTCTGCATATTTTTTACAGACAGACATCACCGTTATATCCGGGTGAACCATATGATGGCAAAACTACTCAGGGTTTCCGGGCCTAAGGAGGCCACAGGCAAAACCAATAAGGTCTTTTTTACCAAGCGGGTAGCACGGAAAATGATAGAAGAAGATCGCGCCATCCTCGAAACAGGAAATCCCATCGTGAATAAGATTATTTATTTTGAAGATGATGGAGTAGAGGGATTCTGGATGGAGAAGAATAAGATTCCCATCAGGGATGAAAGGGGTGTTATCACAATGATCATGGGGATCTTTAAGGATGTTTCGGACCTGATGCGGATTGAAAACGAGTTGAAGGAAGCCAGGGACCGGGCGGAAGAATCGGACCGATTAAAGACTTCTTTTTTAGCCAACATGTCGCATGAAATCAGAACCCCTATGAATGGCATTGTTGGCTTTGCAAACCTGCTGAGGGATCCAGATTTGGATGAAGAAAAGAAAGACCTCTTCCTGAAACATATCGATCACTCTTCCAATCAATTGTTAAATATCATCGATGATATTATTGATATATCAAAGATCGAATCGGGGCAACTTAAAATTTCCAACAAACCGGTACGGATAAACGAAATTCTTGATGAGATTTATTCCTCCTTTTTTCACCGCATCAGGGGAGACGCTCCCGGACAGAAGCTGGTAGACTTCAAACTGAGGAAGGGAAATGAGTCGAACGATTTCACCATTGTTACGGATGATTTCAGGTTGAGCCAGATCTTCAATAACCTGATCGGTAATGCCATAAAGTTTACTTCAAAGGGACACATCACCTTTGGTTATGCCCTGAAAAACAACCGACATGTAGAGTTTTTCGTAAGCGATAGTGGTATTGGGATTCCCAATAACAAGCAAAGAATAATTTTTGACAGGTTTGGACAGGTAAATCAGGAGCGCTCACTTCAAACCTCCGGGACAGGACTTGGATTGCCTATCTCCAAGAGCCTGGTGGATCTCATGGGAGGTGAGATGTGGGTGGAATCGAATCTGGGTAAAGGAAGCACATTTTATTTTACCCTTCCGCTGGTCATGAAAGAGCCGGTAGAAGAGACCAGGATTCTGATATCCAATAAAACTTATAACTGGAGTACCAGGCATATTCTGGTAGCAGAGGATGAGGAGTTAAACTGGCTATTTGTGAGAGAGATGTTAAGACAGACAGGGGCCACGATACACAGGGCAAAGGACGGACTTGAGGTGGTTAACCAAACCAGGAAGCTTGCTCCCGACGCAATTCTGATGGATATCAAAATGCCTGAATTGAGTGGCATTGAAGCGGCCAGGCTTATCAGGAAATTTAACAGTTCGGTTCCAATTATTGCACAAACAGCCTATGTTATGGCAGAGGAGAAGGAGGAAAGCCTCCGGGCCGGATGTAATCATTTTGTTACAAAACCGCTGGACCGGACCACAATTATGGAACTTATTGATGGCTATTTCAGATGAAAAAAGCAGTCATAATCGTGGCTGCCGGATCGGGCAGCAGAATGGGAAGCGAGCTACCAAAACAATACCTCTTGCTCCGTGAGAAACCCATACTAATTCATACCCTGGAAAGATTTCTACGCTTCGATCCGGAAATGAAAGTTGTGCTGGTACTGGCCCCTGCACACAGGGAGCTATGGGAGCAGATGACCACATCTTATGAGATAGCCAGGGGGCTAACGACAGCTCCGGGAGGAGCCAACCGTTACGATTCCGTAAAAAATGGATTGACCCATGTTGATCAGGCATCCCTGGTTGGGATTCATGATGCAGTGAGACCACTGGTAAGCCAGGATACCCTTACTCGTTGTTACGATTCAGCTCTACGTAAAGGAAGCGGAATACCGGTTACAGAGATGGACGAATCAGTGCGAAAACTGGATGCAAAGGGAGGCTCATTTCACATAGATCGTAGCAGCCTGAAGCGAGTGCAAACGCCTCAGGTATTCAGGTCAGAACGAATCAAACAGGCATATCAGCAAGCATATAATACTGCATTTACGGATGATGCATCCGTCTACGAAACGGTATATGGAGAGCCAAACCTGGTGGAGGGCAACCGGGAAAACATTAAGATTACCACCCCCATTGACATGCAGCTGGCAGGGCTGTTTATTGATTCTCTTGAGTAATTTTTCCGCCCGTGCTGTTTTTAAATGCAGTATGTGCCGGCAAGCCCAGATAGCCTACAAAAGCACCACTTTTAGATACGGCATTTAAGTAATATGAGGTGTTAACCTTCACCTGGGCCCCTGTGTTTGCTTTTACCCAGGTACTTTCGGCTTCCAGTTCATATGCCAGATAATTTCCCATGGTAATGGCATGAATGGATTGACTTCGAGTGGAACCTCGCAGGATGATATCACTTCCCTGGTTCACCTTCGCATATACCGAATCAGCCTCGATAGCAAACTCGGCCTTTCCCCCGGTGTCCGCTTTCAGTGAAAGCACAGAAGATTTCAGAGTATCGGCCGATTGAACAACCGCCCCCCGGGTAATCTCAAGGCCAGAAAGACTTTCCAGGTATAGTTTCACCTGGATGGCAGGTGTTTTCTTCAGATCTGATTTGGTTTTCAGGCTGAGTACGCCATCGCTCCATTCAATGTTCAGCTGCTCAGGCACAGTATCCGCAGCAAATTCCAACTGCGTTTTATCGGAAAATACCAATTCCAGGTGGATGTTGCCTTGAACATCAAGCAGCTTGAAGGGGAAAGCAGCGGGTAGAATATAGGACTGTGCACTAATACTTTGGGAAGCAAAACAAAGCATACATATTGTGATTAATGTTCTCATACGGGGCTTTTTATCTGCAAAAATACGTTTAAATTATTTATTACCTTGCACCCCTTGCATCCCTTGAGTATACTGCAAATGGCAAAGGCAATAAAATTTGTAGTGGTTTGTTTTCTGCTGTGTCATGTAACAGAAGCAGTATCGCAGGATTCCCTGGTGATTGCCGACGATAAACTGTTTATTCACGACATTCTGATAAGTGGTAATAAGATTACCCATGAATCAGTGATACTGAGAGAATTGATTTTTTCCCCCGGCGATACCGTATATAAAATGCAATTGATACCCTCGCTGCAAAGGAGCAGGGAAAACCTGCTGAACCTGTCTATTTTCAATTTTGTTTTACTTAATGTTAAGCACCTGGGAGACAATGTGATCGATGTGACTGTTGAAGTTACAGAGCGCTGGTACATCTGGCCGGTCCCGATTCTGGAGTATGCAGGCAGGAATTTCAGTTCCTTTATTGAGAACTGGGATTGGGAAAAGATTAACTATGGAGCCTGGTTGAAGTGGAATAATTTTAGGGGAAGAAACGAACTGCTCACAGCAAAAGTCAGGCTGGGTTATGTACAAGAATATGCATTGGCCTATTCCAAGCCCAATCTGGGCAAAAACCAAACCCATGGGATTTCAGGCGGTTTCAATGCCAATCAACAAAACGAAGTATATATTGAAACAGTCAACAACCGACCGGTTGAATATGAGCCCCTGGATATCCCGGCACAGGTCAGGCTCAATGCTTTTTCCAAATATACCCACAGGAGAAAATACTTTGCTTCACATTCACTCAGATTTGAATATTTTGACTACAAGGTATCGGATTCTGTGGCCATTGTGAATAGCAACTATCTGGGTAACGGCGCGACAAGGCAGAACTTTTTCATGCTTACCTACCAGTTTAATTATGATGTTCGCGACTCTAAGGTGTATCCCCTGGAGGGATATAATGTCAAGTTAAGAGCCGAACAGCTTGGTCTGGGTATCGTTCCTGATTATGAGTTTCCGACCTTTCGTTTAACCGGCATCCTGATGTACCATCAGAAAATTGTGAACCGGCTCTACTTTTATAATGCTACAAAAGCAAGATTCTCAACCGAGAAGGTCTTACCCTACTTTCTGAACAAGGGTCTGGGCTACAGTGAGAATCTTCGCGGGTATGAACACTATGTGATTGATGGGTCAGATTATGTGATTTCTTTGTATAATTTGAAGGTGCAGGTGGTTAAACCAAATAGTTATACCATTCCCTTCATTGGGATGGAGCAGTTTAACAAGATACACTATGCTGTTTATGTCAACCTGTTTGCCGATTTTGGTTATGTAAACAATGATTTTCCCAATCCGACCAACACTATGGTAAATATCTGGCAGTTTTCAGCCGGGGCCGGAATTGACCTGATCACTTACTACGATAAGGTTTTAAGCATCTATTATGCTATCAACCGCTATGGAGAACATGGTCTTTTCTTCCAGGTGGAAACCCCGTTTTCCCGGTGGTAGAAACATAAGCGGAATCAGGGATCGATCCAGTCGCCCTCACTTTTTACCAGCTTGATAAAAGCTTCCAGGGCCTCTTTTTCGGGGATGTTTCGGAGCCTTGCCTCCCTGCCCTTATAAATGCTTACCCTGCCCGGCCCGGCTCCCACATATCCATAGTCAGCATCCGCCATTTCCCCTGGACCATTGACGATACAGCCCATCACCCCGATCTTCAGGGTGGTCAGGTGAGAGGTGGCGCTTCTAATCTCCTTCAATCTGGACAGGATATCGAAATGGGTACGCCCGCAGGAGGGACAGGCAATGTATTCTGTTTTGCTGATTCGTGCTCCTGCTGCCTGCAGGATATTCAAAAGGGTTTCATTGATCTGCGATTGAGACAGATGTGGATTCTCAACCCAGATACCATCCAGAAGGCCATCAACCAGGAGTGCACCCATCTCTCCGGCCAGTTGGAGTTGAAATCTCTCGGGATCTACAATGTCAGAATCGTATTTAAAAAGGATGGGGGTTTTCTTGTTGGACGCACAGAAGCGGTTCAGGCGGGACTTGAGCTCCGGAATGCTCTTATGGCCCTTTTCCAGGACCAATATTTTATCGCCGGCTTCCAGCGTTTGGGGTTCCTTTTCCCATGTTTCGTATAGAAGCGTTATGTCTTTGAGCCTGGCGGGTTTCAGATCCATGCCAGGATCGGGAGGTTCTGAGGAAATAATTTTCACCCTGCTTCCCTTACCCAATCCGGAAACGAAATGAGATTTTCTTCTTGAAAAACTGAAAGGATCCCAGGCCAGTCCCTGAAAGGGATTGTAAGGCAGGGCATCTGGTTTAGGAAAAAGGCCTACGATCTGCTTAGCTACAGGTAACTCCATTTCTGGGGGCTCAGTAAGAGATACGCGTATGGTATCACCCAGGCCCTCCAGAAGCAGCGGGGCCATCCCAACAGTAGATTTGATTCGTCCTTCAGGACCATCACCCGCTTCGGTAACTCCAAGGTGAAGCGGATAGGCCATGTCCTCCAGATTCATCTGGTGTGCCAGCAGGCGCACCGATTGCACCATGACTCTTGGATTGCTGGATTTCATGGATACAACTACGTTCTGAAAGGATTCTGCCTTACAGATACGCAGGAATATCATGGCCGATTCCACCATCCCTTCCGGTGTGTCTCCATACTGGTTCAGAATGGATTCGTCCAGTGAGCCATGATTTACACCAATACGTATGGCCGTTTCCTCCTCATGGCATTTATTCAGCAACTCTGGCAGAAGAACATCGACCGTCCCGCCCTTTAGATAATTTCCCGGATTAATTCTGATTTTATCGCATACCCTGGCAGCCTCCAGTGCCAGTCCGGGTTTAAAATGGATATCAGCCACCACCGGTACCTGGTATCCTTTCTCATGTAATTTCCCCCTAATAAGTTCCAGATTCTCCACCTCCTTCTTTCCCTGGGTGGTAAGCCTTACCAGCTCTGCCCCGGCCTCAATTATCCGAACACACTGATCTACTGATGCTTGCACAGCGTTGGTGTCGGTATTGGTCATGGACTGAATCCGGACAGGATGATCGCCCCCCAGTTGAAGACCGTTGATGACAATGGAGTGTGAGCGATAGCGTTTCATGCTCCTAAGAAATTTCCCAGTCAGCCCCGTCTTTCCGGTCCTTTATTGTGATACCCAGACCGGAAAGCTCGTTCCGGATACGGTCTGCGGTTTCAAAATCGCGATTGGATTTGGCAGCGTTTCTTAACTCCAGGATCATTTCAATCAGGTCGCCTGTAATCCCGTTCCCTTTCCCGGAAGCCTCGGGAAGTTCCAGGCCCAGTACGGAGAATACCCAGGAGTGATAGAGCTTAGTCAGCTTTTCCAGATCTTCCGCAGCAATGGTTTCTTTCCCTTCTGCCAGCTTATTGATCTCTGAAATACCACTTAAGAGATGCCCCACCAGCATGGCGGTGTTCATATCATCTTCCATGGCTTTGTTACATCGGTCTGCCAGGGCGTCCACATCCAAAGAACTGGTACCTGATGTTTGAATGTGGGCCAGTTTAGCCACAGCACTCAGAAGCCGGTTTAATCCTTTTTCGGAGGCCTGCAACGCTTCATTGGAAAAATCGAGGGTGCTGCGGTAGTGAGCCTGTAGAATAAAGAAGCGAATTACCATGGGTCCATAGGCCTGTTCCAGCATCTTGTGCTTGCCCTCAAAGAGCTCATCAAGGGTGATGAAATTGCCCAGTGAACGACCCATTTTCTGACCATTGATCGTGATCATATTGTTGTGCATCCAATAACGTACGGAAGGCTTACCATAAGCAGCCACATTCTGTGCAATTTCGCATTCGTGGTGGGGAAATAGAAGGTCCAGGCCTCCTCCGTGAATATCAAACTGCATCCCCAGATACTTGGTGCTCATGGCCGAACATTCCAGGTGCCAGCCGGGATAACCCTCACTCCATTTGGAAGACCATCGCATGATATGGGCAGGACCGGCCTTTTTCCACAGGGCGAAATCCAGAGCATTTCTCTTTTCCGATTGGCCATTAAGGCTGCGTGTGTTAGACAGAAGATCCTCAACCTTCCTGCCCGAGAGCTGGCCATAGGGATGCCTGGCATTATATGCATTCACATCAAAGTATACGGAACCATTAACCTCATAGGCATATCCGGCCTCCATGATAAGCTCAATCAGCTCTTGCTGCTCAATGATATGTCCGCTTGCCCTTGGTTCAATGCTGGGATCAAGCACATTGAGTGCATGCATGTTCAGCCGGTAGCGGTTCATATAGTGCTGAACCACTTCCATGGGCTCCAGCGATTCCAGTCTCGCTTTCTTCAGGATCTTATCTTCACCCTCATCTCCATCATCTTCCAGGTGCCCCACATCCGTTATGTTACGCACATATCTTACCTTA
>PVMS01039066.1_pt1 | contig 15622 bp, 20 predicted proteins | sample 1853461 | NCBI WGS metagenome assembly PVMS01 (sample SAMN08582032, study PRJNA380276) | Marine sediment metagenome, whole genome shotgun sequencing project. | isolation source: ocean sediment barecode stripped | collected 2017 | reverse complement strand
AGTGGTGCGGTAGAAGTGGTCGACGGCATCGATGACCTGGTTGGGTTTTTGGGTGGTGGCGGCCGAGTCCAGGTAGACGAGCGGGTGGCCGTTCATCTCGCGCGTGAGAATGGGGAAGTCCTCGCGGAGGTGGGCGAGGTCGGTCAACTCGCCGCCGCCTCGCTCCGGTACCGCTCGTAACCGGTGTCCTCGATTGCGTCGGCGAGCTCGGGGCCTCCCGTCTCGACGATACGGCCGTCGAGCATCACATGGACGACGTTCGGTGTGATGTAGTCGAGCATCCGTTGGTAGTGGGTGATGATGACGATGGCGCGCTCTTCGTTGCGCAGCCGTTTCACCCCCTCGCCGACGATCTTCAAAGCGTCGATGTCGAGCCCGGAGTCGGTCTCGTCGAGGATCGCCAGGTCGGGCTGGAGGACCGCCATCTGAAGGATCTCGTTGCGCTTGCGTTCTCCCCCGGAGAAGCCCTCGTTGAGATAGCGATCGGCGAAGGTGGGGTCCATCTCGAGGTCCTCGAGGGCATCCATGACCTTGAGGCGCAGCTCGAGGACGGTGAGGTCGGTGCCGGTGCGGTTGGAGAGCGCGGTGCGCAAGAAATTCACCACCGACACTCCGGGGATCTCTTCTGGGTACTGGAAGCCGAGGAACATGCCGGCCTGGCCGCGCTTTTCCGGGGCGAGCGCGGTGATGTCCTCACCTTTGTAGGTGACGGTCCCGGAGGTCACCTGATAGCCGGGGTGACCGAGCAGCACGTTGGCCAGGGTCGACTTTCCCGAGCCGTTCGGCCCCATGATGGCGTGGGTCTCTCCGGGGGCGACGGTGAGATCGATGCCCTTGAGGATCTCCGTGCCCTCGACGGAGGCGTGGAGATCGTCGACGACGAGCAGGTCGGTCATACGGCGAGGTTAGAGGCCTCGAAGTCCGTACCGGACGGGGTTTCCACTATCGGCGTAGTGCATTGAAGATGAGAGCGAGCGCCGCGGTATCGATCTCGTCGAGGGCCTGGTACTCCTGGACGTAGAACCGGGAGATACCGAGGCCGGCGTAGACGTCGAGCGCCTCACCGATGGTGTCGAGGGTCCCCCTCGGGATGTTGCGCTCGGCCAGGAACGCCTCGTACTCGTCGGCGCTCAGGTCGCGCTGCGCTCCGCGCTCGGAGAGCAGCTCCCGGTAGGCCTCCTCGGTTTCGGCGAAGATCACCGGAGACGAGATGCTCACCCTGACATCGCCGGGCTTGCGATCCGCGGCGCTTGCCGCTTCGCGCATCACCTCGAGGCGTTGCTCGATGATCGCTGCCTCGTTGGCAAACATGTTGTACTCGTCGGCGAACCGGCCGGCCAGGGCCGGGGTCTTCTTCATCCCGGTGCCACCGACGATGATCGGCACGTTGGCGGGTCGGGGCAGCACCTCTATGGGCTGGAGGTCGTAGTGGCGGCCGCTGAAGCCTTCGGCACCCGAGAAGGCGGCCTGAACGTAGCTGAGCGTCTCGAAGAGGCGGGAGAAGCGCTCCCTGACGGTGTAGAGCTCGATGCCAAACGCCTCGTGCTCGGCCTCCATCCACCCGGTGCCGATGCCGAGGGCGAAGCGCCCGTTCGACATCTCATCGAGGGTTGCCGCGGTCTTGACGAGTACGCCGGGGTGGCGGAAGGTGAGCGGCGCCACCAGCACGACGAGCTGAATCTTCTCGGTCGCGCCGGCCAACCCGGCGATCGAGGTCAGGGCATCGGTGGTGTGAGCCGACTCGGATCCGTTGAGATAGTGGTCGGAGCGAGCAAAAGCAGCGAGGCCTTGCTCCTCCGACCAGCGGGCGAGGTCCACCAGCTGCTGGTAGGTGCCTCCGACCTGGGGTTCGGTGAAGAGTGCGAGTTCCATGGCCAGGGGAGACTAGCGAGCTCGGGCCCAGCGACTCTCTACGTCAGCCCCTCCAGGATCTGCTCGAGGTCGTTGATGGGGATCGCTCCGGCCACCCGCAGCGCCACCGTGCCATCCGAGTTGGTGAACACCCAGAAGGGGAAACCACCGTTGCCGTAGGCCGTCAAGGTGGTGCTCGAGGCGCTGTCGCGAATGATGGGGACCGTCCAGCCTTCGTCGACCAACCAACGAGAAGGCGGGTAGTTGTTGCGGATGGGGTCGATGGCGGTCGTCACCGAGTACAGGTCGACGCCCTCGACGCCACCGGTGTCGTCGAGCCAACGCTGTACCGCGGGAACCTCGTTCTGGCAGTGCGGGCACCAATGGGCGAGGAACACGATGGCCTTGGGCCGCCCGTCGTTCTCGATCGTCACCGTGTTGTCGTCGTAGTCGGTGCCGACGACCGTCGGGGCGGCGAGCCCGGTCGCCGCGGTGTCGACGTTCGAGGCGCCCATCGGCGGGAGGGATCCGTCGACCTGGGGCGACCCCACCTCGTCTTCGATGGCGACGGCGGGTTCGCCGAGGCCACCGCCGAAGAGAACGGCGGCGATGAGGATCGCCACCACGATGGCACCCAGGACGACGGCGATGATCGTGGATCGTGACGTGGTTTTTTCGGTCATGTGTGCTCCGGCTCGGTGTTGGGTAATTCGGTGTTGGGTAATTCGGTGTTGGGTAATTCGGTGTCGGGTAATGATGCTCGGTCGGAGTTATTGAATCGATCGACCCACAAGATGGCGAGGATGAGCAGGAAGGCGCTCAAGGCCATGTAGGGGATGGAGATGAAGCCGAATCGCTCGACGTAGGCGGCGGTGCAGGGCACCGCCGGGTTGCAGGATGCCCCGCCTTCCAGCTCGGGGTACGCCTGGATCAACCGGTGATAGACGGCGATGAGCGCACCGATGGTGGCGATCGTCGCTGCATAGATGCGGATGCCGTGATCGCGACGGACCGCGGCGATGAGGAAGATGACCGCCAGCGGGTACATGGCGATGCGCTGGTACCAGCACAGCGTGCACGGGATCAGGTGGACGACCTCGGAGAGGTAGAGGCTCCCCAGCGTCGCCGTTGTCGCCACGACGAACGCCAGCCACAACTCGAGGCCCTTGAACGCCGAGAACACCTGGTCGCGGACCCCGGCAAAGGCACGGGACTTCCCGGCGAGCCCGATGGCCACGATGCCGATCGTTGCCGCATTGGCCGCAATGGCGAGCAGCGCAAAGAACAGGCTCATCGTTTGGAACGACATGACGCGGAAGGTAGCACTGCGCCTGCGTTGGCATCAGTACGATCCCTGCCGTGGGCCCATTGCTTCTGATCCTCGCCCTCGTCGTGGTGTTTGTGGTGTTCGGCGTCGGCCTGTTGCTCCAGGAGCGCCGTCCCAGCGAGGTGGCGATCGTCTACAGCGTGGAGGATGCGCTCCGGTTCATTTGGGACGGACTGAGCGACTCCAGCAGGCAATCGATCGGCCGCGCGGACGTCCGCCGCATCCTGGAGTGGGAGTTGCACTACCTGCAGCGACCCGAGCACCGGGAGGGGGCGGCAGTGGTCGGAGGGATCGACGCCGCCGCCTACGCCCAGGAGCGGGCCATCGAGCAGGGCTTCGGGTACGAGCCGGAGGTGATCTTCGAGGTGCTCGGCCTGCAGGCGGAATACCTCGATACGCTCGGCGCGGTCGGTGACCCCGCTGATGAGTGAGCGGCACCGCTATCGTCGCGGCGATGGGCCGGTTACCCGCCTTCGATGATCACCGATTTGTCGGCACGCGCGACGACATGAGCGTGTTCGATTGCGATGACGACGCCGAGTTCGCCGTGCTCGCCGCCCTGGCGGAAGGCGACGAGTTGGTGGAGAAGAAGGGACTCCAATCCTTCGGCCCCGACACCGCCGCCGAGGCCAGGAACCGAGGGTTCCGGCTGCCTTGACGCATTTCATCGACTTCCACGTCCATCCGCCGGTCGACGAGTTCGTCGCGGGCCCGCTCGCCCCGTTCGAGGTCGGTCTGGAGCCGATGGCCGCCGCCGACGTCGCCGCTCACTATCGGGACCGCGACGGACGGGCCGTCATCCTCGGCCTGGACACCGAATCGAGCACGCGCTATCGCCCGTTCTCGAGCGAGGACGTTGCCGCGATGGTTGCCGCCGACCCCGACGTCTTCATCGGCCTGGGATCGGTGGACCCGGCCAGAGGCGCCAAGGCCGTCGCCGGGATCCACGGCGCGGCGCGTCTCGGGCTGGTCGGGCTCGCCTTCGATCCGCTGGCGCAGGGCTTCGACCCCTCGGAACGCTCCATGCTCCACCTCTGGGACAACGCGGCGGATCATGAGCTCATCGTGCTCTTCCACACCGGGGTGGGAAACCTGGGGAGGGGCCGACCGGGTGGAGGGGGCCTGCGCCTGGCGCACGGTGATCCGCGCCTGGTGGACACGGTGGCCGCTCTCTACCCCCAGATGCAGGTGATCATCGCCCACAGTGGAAGCCTGTGGAGAGAAGAGGCACTGGCCGTTGCCGCCCACAAACAGAACGTGTGGCTCACCCTGGTTGGTGCGCCGGCGAGCGACTATGCGTTGCTGCAAGAGAGCGTCGACCCGTCCCTCGACGTTGAGAGGTGCTTGTTCGGCAGCGATTGGGCGTTCGCCGATCTGGACGAGCAGCTCAAGGGGTGGGAGCTGATCGACGAGGATCTCCGCCGCAAGGTGCTCAGCGAAAACGCGGAAGGGCTATTGAGTCGAGAGTCTTGAGTCGAGAGTCTTGAGTTCAGAGTCCCTTCGGTTCTGACTGTTGACTCTCGACTCAGATCCCTGCAAACCAGATGGCGGCGGCGGCGAGAATGGCCAGGCCGGTGATCAGGGAGACGAGGATCAGGTAGCGGGTTTGCACGGGATCCCATCGTATCGGCCGGTAGATGTCTAAATACCCTCCGCTAGTGTTCGGCTTGTCGCTCTTGGAGGTCTGTTGTACGACGTCGTCATCATCGGCGGAGGCCCTGGCGGGTACGCCGCGGCGCTGTATGCGCACAACTTCGGCCTGTCCGTCGCTCTCGTGGAGAAGGACAGGGTCGGCGGAACCTGCCTGGTGCGCGGGTGCATCCCCACCAAGAGCTGGCTGCGAACCGCCGAGATCTACCAGACGGTGGCCAACAGCGAGACGTTCGGTGTCGAATCGAGTGACCCGAAGCTCGACTGGCAGGCGGCGCTGGCCAGAAAGAACACGATCGTCGATGGCCTGGTCAACGGCCTATCTGGTCTGCTCGAGACCCGTGGCGTCGAGGTGATCGACGGGTTCGGGCGCATCGTCGACGGCGAGGTCGAGGTCACCACCGACGACGGAGCCTCACGGGCCCTCGAAGCCAAGCACATCATCGTCGCCACCGGATCCGTCCCCGGCACGATCCCCGGCTATGACATCGACGGCGAGTGGATCGTCACCAGCGACGAAGCCCTGGACTGGGTGGATCAACCCGCTCGGGTGGCGGTCATCGGCGCCGGCGCGATCGGCGTCGAGTTCGCCTCGCTGCTGGCCGACGTTGGGAGCGAGGTCCAGCTTTTCGAAATGGAGGATCAGATCCTTCCCGGCATGGAGCCAGAAGCGGCCAAGGCCCTCACCAGAGCATTGAAGCGCAAAGGCGTCACGGTTCGCACGTCCACCGCGGTCGAGCCTGCGGAGATCACCGGTTCGACGGTGTCGGTCCCGTTTGGCGAGGACTCGGTCACCGTCGACGTGGTGCTGGTCGCCGTCGGCCGCCAGCCGGTCACGTCGGGTATCGGGCTCGAGGATGCCGGGGTGACCGTCGAGAACTCCTTCGTCGTAGCCGATGAGACGACGATGCAGACGTCGAATCCGCGTATCTACGCCATCGGAGACATCGTGGCCGGCACCGCCCAACTTGCCCACGTCGGGTTTGCCGAGGGCATCGCCGCCATCACGCACATCGCCACCGGTGTCAACGACGCCATCAATTACCGGGCGATCCCCATGGTGGTCTACTCGCACCCCGAGGTGGCTTCGGTGGGACTGACCGAGGCGGAGGCGACGGCGCAGGGTTACGAGGTCGAGACGACGAATCACGGGATGCGGGCGCTGGCACGACCGATCATCCACGACGAGACCGGCGGGACGGTGAAGATCGTGGCAGAGAAGGACGGCCCGGTGCTCGGCGCCACCGTCGTCGACCCGCTGGCCGGAGAGATCATCCACGAGTTGATGTACGTCGTCGGGTGGGAGGCCATGCCGGCCGAGGCCGCAGCATTCATCCACGCCCACCCGACCGTGTCCGAGGCGATCGGCGAGACCCTCATGGCCTCCGCCGGGCGCCCGCTGCACTGAACACACACGAAGGAGACGAGAGCCGATGGCTATGACGGTAACGATGCCCCAACTCGGTGAGACGGTCACCGAAGGGACGATCCTCTCATGGGCCAAGAAGGTCGGCGACACCATCGCGGTGGACGAGGTCCTCGTCGAGATTTCGACCGACAAGGTCGACACCGAGATGCCGTCCCCGACGGCGGGCGTCATCGAGAAGATACTCGTCGCCGAGGGCGAGACGGTCGAGGTTGGCACCGAGATCGTGGTGATTGCCGATGGCAGCGAGGACGCGGCGACCGAGCCTGCGGCGACTGGGGATGCTGCCGCTGAGCCTGCTGCGGCTGAGCCCGCCGAACCCGCAGATGCGGAGACTACCGAAGAGACGGAGCCGGAACCGGTCCCCGCCCAGGGCCCGACCGGTGGGGCAACGGTGTGGTCGCAGCAGGGCCCGACCGGCACCGAGCGGCCACCGCCCGAGCCGATGGAGCCCGTTGAGCCGGCGGCGTCGACCCCGGCGCCCGCCCCCGTTGCTCCGGCGGCGGTCGCAGCCGCGGCACCTGCCGCCGCCGCTGCCCCGTCCGGTGACGACTCCCGTCGCGCCGCGCTCTCCCCGGTCGTGCGAAAGCTGGCCGCGGAGAACGACGTCGACCTCTATCAGGTGAAGGGTTCCGGTGCCGGTGGCCGAATCACCCGTAAGGACGTCGAGTCCTTCATCGCCTCCGGCGGCGCTGCCGCGGCTGCAGCCGAGCCGGCCGTCCCGGTCGTGGTCGAGGATGCCGAGGCGACCAAGGTCATCGTCGAAGAGCCGGAGCCCGTCGTCGCCGTGAAGGTCGAGGCGTCCGAGCCTGCGGGGTCCGAGCCTGCGGTGTCCGAGCCTGCGGTCGATGACGACGAGACGGTCGAGGAGCTCTCCAAGATCCGAAGCGTCACTGCCGAGCGGATGGTGGAGTCGAAGCGCACTTCGGCTCACGTGTGGACCTCGGTCGAGGTCGACTTCGAGGCCGTGGCCCAGGCCCGGCAACGACATGGACCCAAGTTCAAGCAGACCGAGGGGTTCTCGTTGACCTATATGCCGTTCATCGCCAGGGCCACCATCGATGCCCTGGCGGCCTACCCGGTGGTGAACAGCTCGATCGATGTCGAGGACGGAACTCGAACGTTCCATCGTGGGGTTGACCTGGGGATCGCCGTCGATCTCAGTCAGGAGGGGCTCATCGTGCTCACCATTCCTGAGGCCGACTCGGCGAGCCTGACCGGGCTCGCCAGGGACATCCGCGGCATCGCCGAACGGGCACGGGACGGTCACCTGAAGCCGGATGATCTGTCGACGAGCACGTTCACGGTCACCAACCCCGGGCCGTTCGGCTCCTTCATGAGTGCACCGATCATCAATCAGCCCAACGTGGCCATCCTCTCCACCGATACGGTGGTGAAGCGGCCGGTCGTGGCGACCCTGCCCGACGGCACCGATACGGTGGCCATCCGGCACATCGGGTATTTGGGGCTCAGCTGGGACCACCGGGCCTTCGACGGGTCGACCGCCGTGCTCTTCCTCGCCAGGATCAAGGAGAACCTGCAGTCCTGGGATTGGGAGCAAGAGCTCCGATGAGCCCGCGCCTGCGGGTCCGTTGGCTGGGTCGCGTCGAGTACGACGAGGCCTGGGACCTGCAGCGGGCGATCTGGGAGGGCCGCACCGGGGGGGCGAACCGCCGACGACTACCTGTTGCTGCTCGAGCACCCGCACACCTACACGGTGGGCAGGAACGGGGACGGCTCCAACCTGTGCATTTCCGTGTCTGAGCTCGACGCCCTCAACGCCGGCCTCCGCTATGTCGACCGTGGTGGGGACATCACCTACCACGGGCCGGGACAGCTGGTCGGGTATCCGATCCTCGGTGTGCCCAAGCTGCCCAACGGCTGGGATGTCGTCGGCCACGTGCGCCGCATCGAGGCCATCCTCATCGCCGCCCTGTTCGACCTCGGGATCGAGGCCTGGGCGGAACCGGGGCTCACCGGGGTGTGGACCGATCGGGGCAAGGTGGCGGCCATCGGAGTTCGGGTGGCGAGGGGAGTGTCGACCCACGGCTTCTCCCTGAACGTCGATCCCGACCTCGAATACTTCTCCCACATCGTCCCCTGCGGAATCGAGGACCGCCCGGTGACCTCGCTCGCCGAGCTCCTCGGCGAACGAGTGCCGATGGAAGCGGTGGTCGAGGCGCTGCTCCCGCATGCGGTGGACGCGTTCCCGGCGCACCCCGCCGACGTGCAGCTCGGGGCGTTCCGTCCCAGTGACCGATCCGGCGAATACGACGTCGACGCCATGGTGGCGGTCGGTGCTTTCTCCCCTGCCGGGCGCGACGAAACCCCGATCCTCATCGGCGGGCTGCTCCCCGGAGAGCCGAAGCGCCCGGAATGGATGAAGGTACGGGCCAATCTGGCGTCCGATGGCTACGGCGAGCTCAAGGACCTCATGCGGGGCCTGGAGCTCAACACGGTCTGTGAGGAGGCGGGCTGCCCCAACATCTACGAATGCTGGGAGTCGGGTACGGCAACGCTCATGCTGCTCGGCGACACCTGCACCCGCGCCTGCTCGTTCTGCGACGTCGCCACCGGTAAGCCCGGAGCGGTCGATATCGATGAGCCGGTCCGGGCGGCCGAGGCGGTGGAGAGGATGGGCCTCCGCCACGCCGTGCTCACCTCGGTCAATCGCGACGACCTGGCAGACGGCGGTGCGGCGATCTTCGCCGAGACCATCTGGAGGATTCGCGATCTGATGCCGGACTGCGACGTCGAGGTGCTCATCCCCGACTTCAAGGGTGACCGCAGCGCTTTGGAGTCGGTGATCGGGGAGAAGCCTGAAGTTCTCAACCACAACACCGAGACGGTCCTGCGGCTGCAGCGCGAGATCCGGACCGCGGCGAACTACGCCAGGTCGCTCACGCTGTTGGCGCGGGCAAAATGGCTGAACCCGACCGGCACCGTCAAGTCCGGGCTCATCGTCGGGATGGGGGAGACCGAGGACGAGGTGCTGGGTGCGCTCGCCGACCTACAGGCCGTCGGCGTCGATCTGGTCACGATCGGCCAGTATCTGCGCCCGACGCCGCGACACCGACCGATCCACCGCTACGTCCACCCCGACGAGTTCGACCGGTACCGCGAGCATGGTGAGGCGTTGGGCCTGGGTCACGTCGAGTCGGGCCCGCTGGTGCGCTCGTCCTATCACGCGCGCGACGCCCTCGCCTCTGCTAGGTGAACGAGGAGCGGATTGCGGCGGCACGCGCCGAGATGGCGCAGCGGGGGGTCGACGCCCTGGTCGTCACCGTCGGGTCGGATCTTCCCTACCTGATCGAGTACCGGGCGATGGAGAACGAGCGCATCACCGCCCTCGTCATCCCCTTCGGTGGCGATCCGGTGCTCGTCGTGCCGGTCCTCGAGGAAGCGAGGGTCGACTCCGACGTCGAGACCGTGCCCTGGGACGAGACCGACGACCCGGTCGGCATGATCGCCTCGTTGCTCGGCGATGCCACCGCGGTAGCCATTGGCAACCAGACCTGGGCGGTGTTCCTTCTTGGCCTCCAGGAGCGGATGCGGGAAACGTCCTTCGAGAGCGCCGAGCCGCTGATGTCGGCACTGCGCATGGTCAAGGACACCGGTGAGATCGATGCCCTGCGCGCCGCCGGTGCCGCGGTCGATGGCGTTGTGGAGCGGCTGGCGTCGACCCGCTTCTCCGGCTGAACCGAACGCGCGCTGTCACGACTCATCGACGAGATGACGATCGACTCCGGGCACGAGCGGGTCGGGTTTGCCATCGTCGCCTCCGGTCCCAACGGCGCCTCTCCCCACCACGAAGCGACCGACCGGATGGTCGAGCCCGGGGACGCCGTCGTCGTCGACTTCGGCGGCTGGATGGACGGCTATGCCTCCGACACCACCCGGATGTTCATGGTTGGTGAGCCGCCCGATGGCTTCGCCGAGGCCTATGCGGTCCTCGACACGGCCCAGCGGGCTGCGGTCGAGGCGGTGAAGCCGGGCGTGTCCGCCGCGTCGATCGACCGGGTGGCCCGCGGCATCATCGTCGGGGCCGGGTACGGCGATCTGTTCATCCATCGCACCGGCCACGGCATCGGCCTCGACACCCACGAGCATCCGTACCTCGTCGAAGGCAACACCACTACGCTGGTCTCGGGTATGGCCTTCTCCATCGAGCCCGGCATCTACGCACCCGGCCGGTGGGGGATGCGTATCGAGGACATCATCGCCGTCACCGACGATGGTGTCGAGCGGCTCAACCGGTCGGAACGCAAGCTGTACCTGGTGGAGTAGGAGGGTCGGGTCGGACGCTCGGCTGGTGTCGATATGGGCGATGGGTGATCGGCTCCTAGGCTGGATTTCATGACCGAGGACAGCGATGCAGCGCTCACTGCCCGTGAGGAGCGCAATGCCAGCCCCGAGCGGCTGTTGACGTTCACCGACGGCGTCTTTGCGATCATCATCACGATCCTGGTACTCGAGATCAAGGTTCCCGACCTCGATTCTGGAGAATCACTGATAGAGGCGCTGGAAGACATTCGCCCCACCTTCGTCGCGTTCGTCATCAGCTTCCTACTCGTCGGCATGTACTGGGTATGGCATCGCAGCGCGTTCGCCCAGGTCCGCTACATCGATCTCAACACCGTATGGCTCAATTTGCTGTTCCTCTTGACGGCGGCGTTGATCCCGTTCGCCACATCGACTCTGGGCGAATATGAGGCCGACCCCACCGCGCTCCACCTCTACGGAGCGGTGCTCATCGCCGTGACGCTGTTCCGCATCGTTCTCGACTGGTACCTGCGTCGGCATCCCGGGTTGCTTTGGCGCACGCCGAGCAAAGAGGCTCGGCGCTTGGCGGCCGGGGCGGCCGCGGCGCCGCTGGTCGTCTACGCCATCGCGATGGTCGTCGCCGATTGGGTACCGTGGCTCAGCCTGCTGCTCTACTTGCTGTTGCCCCTGCTGTATTTCGGATTCGTCTGGTTGCTCAAGGCGGACCCGAGGACCCAGGTCGCGGCTCAAGATCTGTCCTAGGACGAACGCTCAACCTCCGTGACCCCTGCGGGTGCCTCCATACTTCATCCGGGTGTCGGCCATCGAGGCAGCACGAGCCTCGTCGTCGTTGATGCCGAGGGCCGTCAGCTCGCCAACGAAGAAGGTATGACTGCCGCAGTCGACCTCGTTGGTCACGACACACTCCATCCAAGCAATCGCGTCGTCGAAGATCGGGACACCCGATACACCTTCTGAAATGCCGTATCCGTTGAGACTCATGCCATCCTTCGACGCGGGCTTCGAGAACTTGACGAAGGGGCGGGTGTTGTCGCTGTCCCAGAGGTTGACCGAAAACGAGCCTCCCTCATGTATCAGCCGATGCGTGACCGCCTCTGTGTCCACGCCTACCCCGATCAACACCGGTTCTTGAGCGACCTGGGTGACCCAAGATGTGGTCATCCCGTTCCACTCGTCACCCGACCGTGACCCCACCAGCACCAGTGCGTTCGGGATCTTCCAGGTGACCTTGTTGATCAATTCACCGTCGAGTGGCATAAACCCTCCGCTTCCAACCGGCCGTGACGCGGCGAAGTGCGCGATATCGCCCGGATTGGATGATCGGGCGGTAAGGCTCTTGACGCAGACACCAGGATAGGTTTTGACCTGACGGGAGCGCTGACTTCGACAACTCTCATTCACCGATGCGCGTCGGCGCCGAGACCTCACCGATCCGCTCGGCAGCTTCCGGGAACCGCAGGCGGCGTGGGATGACGGCATGTTGGTGACCGAGCACCGAGGTGCCGATCCAGCGCACTGTTGGGTTCGAGCGATACTGAGCAGACCCGTTGATCGGAGTGCTTCTATGCTGTATATTGTGCTGTATGTCAGCAACTCGCACCCAGGTATACCTCACCGCTGAGCAACGCCAGCGTATCGACGCGCTCGCCGACGCCGAAGGGGTGACCATGGCCGAGATCGTCAGGCGCGCCCTCGACGCCTACCTGAACGACGAGCACCCCGATCCGGTGCCTGCGCTCGCCGCCACCTTCGGCGCCGCCACCGAAGCGACGGTCCCCAGCCGAGACGAATGGGACCGTGGCTGACATCCTCATCGACACCGACGTTTTCGTCGACCACCTCCGTGGCGCCGATGAGCTGGCCCCGGGGCGCCACCGAATTCATTACTCAGTAATCACCCGAGCTGAGCTGTTCGCCGGCAACACCGCCTCGAACCTGGTGAGCGTGCTGTTGGCACCGTTCCGCGAGATCCCGGTTGACCGAACGGTGGCGGAACGAGCGGGGCGCATCCGTCGCGAGGCCGGCATCCGGCTCCCCGACGCTCTGATCGCGGCAACCGCGATCGAAAACAAGCTCGGTTTAGCCACTCGCAACAGGAGCGACTTCGAACAGGTCCGAGGACTACGCCTACGCAACCTGACGTAACCAATCCTCGAAGTGAGGATATGGGGGTAATCGGGGCCGGCTTTGGTGGAGTCTGGGTGGCTGGTCTGGGACTGTGGGTGGTGGTGGTCCCGTGGCGATCATCGCTCCGTGACCGGAAATTCGGCGATCTCTATTTCCCAGTTGAGCGACCCCCTTTGGATGGGGTGTTATCGCACAGATTGGATGATCGGCGAGCCGTGGGGTACCGCTGCGCGGTCAAGGCCGATCCTCGGAATTCCAGAGACCGATCGAAGCTTCGAACGAATCGGTGATATGAGTTACAACGCCGTCGAGGGCTGCTTCGACGGACTGCCTGTCAGGTGTCGCGTTGTCGCGACTCCATGCCAGGAGCATGTCGAGGTCGTCGGTGAGGGTGGGTTCGATCTCGGCCCACCGGGCTGCTGCGGTGGTGCGGTCGGTCGTCCATGTGTCATCGTGCACGCTGACCAATCCGGCGACGGCGAGCAGACTCTTGCGGGCCAGGCGACGACTCAGCGCAGCCGGGTCATAGCCGTCGTCCAATTCCTTCCGCCAACGCCGGGCGTTCTGAGCGATGTCGCCGTTGAACCCGCGAGCGGCTCGGACGTCGGCGGCGAAGTTGGGTAATTCCGAGTGAAGGTCAGGCCCCACCAGGTGAACGCAGTAGTGCCGTAGGAACACACGGCCGCCGTACTCTTCGTCGGTCTCTCCTGAGAAGTTTTTTTTTTATCTGAGAACCGCGTAGACAAGGCCCGCCCGATGTCGGCAGCCTCACCCGGCGGGAGTCCCACGGTGAGTAGGTCGACGTCGGACCTAGCAGGCTGTGCCATTCCGGTTGCCACCGACCCGTATACATACAACGACGAGTCGCGATCGGCGGCACGAACTGCGACGACGGCGGCGTCCAGAACCGGCTCGAACAGCGTAGAAACCCGATCCCTGCTAGCTCCAGTTTGGATGGTCCCGAGCGACGTGACACCCTCAAGCGGATCATTCATCCGAATCGCCCCTCAACCGTCTTCTGCGCAACCTCGGAGCCGCCGAGGCATACCCCAGCGCAATGGCCAGGCTCATTGTCATCGTGAACCGTCAGACATCAAACGAAGCTGTGCGCAATCGTCGGTTCAGACTCTGTATGCATTCGGATCCGATCGACGCCGTCGAAGCGGCCCGGGCCGCCCGCGAGAACCAGCACTTGACACCATAGGAGCCTCATTCGGCTCGGCCGGCACGGGGCGTGACGGCTAGGTTTCGAGCATGAGAAGATCGCTTGGCCTGGTTGTCGCCCTGGTGATCTTGGTTTCCGCATGTGGCGGCTCCGAAACGGTCGCGCCGACGACCGAGCCGGCAGCACAGTCGTCCGATTCGGCGCCCTCGATTGCGTCACCGACCACGACGACGGCATCTGAGCCGTCACAGGCCAACGATGCGCCAGAGCTGGATGGCACCAACTGGAACGTGACCGATTACAGCCAGGGGAGCGGGACGATCACCAACGTCTGGAAGACTGAGGTGACGATCACATTCGCCGCTGACGGGACCGTGTCCGGATCTGCGGGGTGCAACGACTTCCAAGCGACGTGGACGGTCTCGGGCGCCTATGACGAGTTCGAATCGGGAATTCCAGACCCCAACGACGGGCAGGAACTCAGCCTCGACTCCCTCTCATGGACCGAGACGGTGTGCGACGACGGGGCGATCATGGAGCAGGAAGCCGAAATACTCGGCCTGGTCCAGCGTGTCGGGAGATGGGTCTTGATCCGCGGCAACTTCCACCTGCGCGACGCGGAGGGAGGATTCCTCTTCGAAGCCGAGCCTGCACACCCATAGGCCGCAGACGGCGATGGAGTCGCCAAGAGGTGCCAACCTCCGGCCGCGGGGGACGGGTGTTACCCGGCGTTGGGGTCGAGGATCTTTTCGGTGAGGGCTTGCAGCGCCGTGGCGCTTTCGAGGTCGAGGAACTGCCCAAAGTGCTTCTGGATGCTGAGCTCGTGGTCGGGCCAGACCTCGTCGATCCTGTCGATGCCGGCCTGGGTGATTGCCAGGTAGACGCCGCGTCGATCCCTTTCTGATCGCTCCCTGCGCACAAAGCCGGCCTTTTCGAGGCGGTCGGCGAGAGCGGTGATTCCGCTGCGGGTGAAGAGAGACGCTTCCTCGAGCTCGTGCATGCGCAATCGCTGACCGGGAGCCTGTTTGATTCGGCCCAGCAGGTCGAACCACGTGAGCGACAGATCGTGTTGTTCGATCATGTCGGCTTCGAGGGCCCGCACAACCTTGGCATGGGCAAACAGGAATCCGCGCCAGGTGTCGATCGTGCCGGAAGGGCAAGGATGAAGCCAGGCACCACTGGCAAACCATCTACGACGCATTCCCCGACTTCCGCATGGACGCCGTCGATCTGACCGCACAAGGAGACACGTTGTTTGCCGAGATCTCCCACGGCGGGACGATGGAAGGACCGATGGGGCCGAGGCAGCCAACCGGACAGAGCTACCGCACCCAGGGTGCTTTCCGGATCGATTTCACCGAGGGCAAGATTCGCTCCATCCTGTCCTATTGGGACACCGCGGCAATGGCAAAGCAGCTCGGCTTCGTCGGCTAGCGACCCAGTCGAATCAGGACGACATGGCGGGATCCCTCGGCAGAGGGATCCCGCCCGAACGCGCGGCCGGCCTTCCCGATCGGGCGAGCGGAGCAACTCGTTACCCTGATCGACCCCTAAGGAGGTGCGATTGGTCAAGGATGTAGAGCAACTCTCGGTCGACGCGATCAGGATGCTGTCGATCGACGCCGTGCAACGGGCCGGGTCCGGCCACCCCGGCATGCCGATGGGAATGGCCGACCTCGCTGCGGTCCTGTGGTCCGAATTCGTCCTCGTCGATCCGGATGATCCGACGTGGCCGGATCGCGACCGGTTCGTGCTCTCCAACGGCCACGGGTCGATGCTGTTGTACTCGCTT
>PVMS01139916.1_pt1 | contig 15624 bp, 13 predicted proteins | sample 1853461 | NCBI WGS metagenome assembly PVMS01 (sample SAMN08582032, study PRJNA380276) | Marine sediment metagenome, whole genome shotgun sequencing project. | isolation source: ocean sediment barecode stripped | collected 2017 | reverse complement strand
TTTAGGCATTTTAGCTCACTTTAGGCTCTTTAGATCACTTATGGGCCAAGTCTGTCAGCTAGTAGAACCCTATTATGGTACCATTACCTGAGGTAGTGGTTTAGGCCCATTAATTAACGGACATCCAGACGTACTAAGGGACAAATGAACCATGCCGCTACTGGAAATCAGGAATCTCAAGAAATATTTCAGCGGTCTTGCCGCGGTAAACGATGTGGGCTTCTCGGTTAATAATGGGGAAATCGTGGGGTTGATCGGCCCCAATGGTGCGGGCAAAACGACCCTGTTTAACCTTATCAGCGGTTTCCATCCGCCAGATCAGGGCGAAGTGATCTTTGCCGGGGAGGAAATCACCGCCCTCAGGGCAGATCAAGTTGCCCGAAAAGGGATCGGCAGGACCTTTCAGGCATCCACCCTGTTTATGCAGGCAACGGTTTTCAGCAACGTGTTCAGCGCCTTTTACAGACAATACCGACAACCGGGATGGAAGGCCTTTTTGCATACCCCAAAGGTAAACAGGGAAGAACAGGTCATAAAGAAGGCGGCCATGGACATACTTGAATTCATGGGCCTGGCTGCCCTGGGAGATGAACTGGCGACAAACCTCCCCCATGGCCACCAGAGGGCCCTGGGCATTTGCATCGCCCTGGCCACGGAACCGAGGCTCCTGCTGTTGGATGAGCCACTCACAGGGATGAATCCCAGTGAAACCATGGAGATTGTCCGGAAGATCCGGCAGATCCAGGAGAAAGGGATAACCATCCTGCTGGTAGAGCACAACATGAGGGCCGTGATGGATCTCTGCGACAGGATCACCGTTTTGAATTATGGGCGAAAGATTGCCGAAGGGACTCCTGAGGAGATAAGAAAAAACAGGGAAGTTACCGAGGCCTATCTGGGACGAGAGGAGGCATGAACACTTGCTTCAGGTCAAAGAGCTGAGAGTTCATTATGGGAAGGCGGAGGCCCTTAAAGGGGTTTCCATCCAGGTGTCCCAGGGATCCATTATTACCCTCATTGGCGCCAATGGGTCCGGGAAGACCTCCATGATGCGAGCCATCTCCGGTCTCAAACGCCCTTTTTCCGGCGAGGTATGGTTTCGGGGGGAGAGGATCGACGGTATGGGCCCCCACAAGATTGTCAGATTGGGAATCGCTCACATCCCGGAGGGACGACGGGTTATCCTGCCCCTGACGGTGTTGGAGAATATGGAAATCGGTGCCTATCTGAGAAAAGAGAAGCGGGAAATTGCAGAGAGCCTGGAAAAGATCTATGGGCACTTTCCCGTTCTTAAGGAGCGTAGAAAACAGGTGGCAGGGAGCCTGAGCGGAGGGGAGCAGCAGATGCTCGCAACGGCCCGCGCCTTGATGACCAATCCGAAGCTTCTGCTCATGGATGAGCCGAGCCTGGGGCTCTCACCCCTATTGGTAGCGGAGGTTGGAAAGATCATCACCGATATTCATAAAGAAGGGGTTGGGATCATTCTCGTGGAACAGAATGCATATATGGCCCTCAAGCTTGCCCAAAGGGCCTATGTATTGGAAGTGGGGAATGTTGTATTAGAGGGCGATGCGGCGGACTTGATTCACGACGAACAGGTGAAACGTGCTTATTTAGGGGGATAAAATCCTGGTATTGAGCCTCTTTTTTTCTTGACAACAAATTGGCATGAATATAACAATGGTAATACCAAGAGGCCTTTGCAAAGCGCCCCCTTTCGCGCAATTTCTGCGTTGCGTTCATCCCGCATGGCGGGACTCGAAATATCTAATATATTACTGTGGTTAAAATCCTCACGCGCCTTGATCTTGAACGAAATTGAGCATTTTTCAAAGGTCTCACCAAATCTTTAGGAGAAAATTTATGTTTCAGCCATATAAAGGTCGTCGTGCCTTTGAAGATATCGCGGGACAGATAAAACAAGCTATCTTGAGCCAACGTCTTATGGACGGCGACCGACTGCCGTCTGAACGTGCCCTTGCCAACCAGTTCCAGGTAGGGCGGGTAACCATTCGTGAAGCCTTCCGTACCCTGGAGGCCATGGGTCTTATCGAGATTAAGAAAGGGAGCGCGGGGGGGGCTTTTATTCGAGCGGCGGACCCGGACGCAATGGCGACCATGATCATGGACAGGTTTCAATTAGAGGGAACGACCCACGATCAGATGATAGAGGCCAGAATCGGTATTGAGACTGCCATTATGAGTTCGGTCATTAAGAACGCCACCGAGGAGGATATAGAGAAGATTCGGGAAGATATCAAGATATCGAAAGAGGTGCTCAAACCCGAGCACGCCGGGGAAATCGTAGCGAGAATGATCAATTTTCATATCCTGCTGGCAGAGGCATCCCACAATATACCCTACAAGATGTTCATCCGTTCCATGATGCAATGGGCATCGAGGAAACTTGGGGACTGGGTCCCTTCTCCCGAAGAGCAGAAGTATTCATACACATCCCACAGGGAGATCTGCGAGGCCATAGAGGCAAGGGATGAGAGATTAGCTCAGCATCTCATAAGGGAGCATATTGGCAATATTGGAATTCTCGTCCTGAAACGATCAAAAGTGCATATGTAATTTTTTCCCTTAGCAGGGCTTTTATAAATTAGGGGATCATTGCCACCATGAAACCATATCTCTGGATGACAGATTTTACACCTCAGGAGGAATGGATAGAGGGAAAAGGCCTTTTTTTGTGGTTGGCATTCTTTTTCTCCGAGGTAGGGGCGGGATTGTACATCGTCTCCCTTTTCGTAGGATTCCGGGGCGGTGCCCTCACGGGTTGGATATGTTGTGCCATTCTTGGTGGAGGTCTGCACATGGCCTATCTCGGGAAACCTATGAGGTTCTGGAGGTCTATTCTCCGCCCTAAATCATCGGAACTCTCAAGGGGGATTATCCTCATGGGACTTTTTTTAGTAATAGGGGCGTTACAGATAGGAGTAAGTATGAATTTTTTCAGTGGTTTTCCCGGTGGTGGGAATTCCCTGTTTTTTAAAATCCTGTTGAGCATACTTGCATTTTTTGTCATCACCCATGGTTTTACAACGTTAGGCTTTATACGGGCAGTGCCCTTCTGGAATTCTGCCATCATGCCTGTGCTTTCCCTGGCTTCCGGTTTATGGTTGGGCTCACAGATAGCCATAGGGCTGGCTTTGGGTGCGGATCAGATTCAAATCCCGGTCATCTTAGAGCCTGTGGCGAGATGGTTTATCTTTTCATATGTTCTCCTCACCCTATTTCACTTTTGGACCGCCTGGCAGGGATCCTTGGGCTCACGAAAATCCATACAACTACTTATAAAAGGGGACCTCGCTCCCCTATTTTATCTTGGAGTGGTGCTGGTCGCCCTCATCTGTCTGATAATCACCATATATTTTTGTGTAAAACCCGTGGACACTGCATTTTCGTTAATGTGGATAAGGATTTTCTGTGCGGTCATAGGTGATGTGGCGTTCCGGTATTGTATTTTCAAAGCGGCAAGATATGTGCCTTTGATCAACTCTAACATAAGTGGTGCACGGTTCACATAACGTAGCCGTTCACGGCTTGAAACTTGAAATTGGAAAGTAGAAATTGGGGAGAACAGAATACAAAGGAATTGTTGAAAAACTCGGCCCAAAATTGAATGCCTTCATCAACAGCACAAAAACATGAAGGCCAAATTTCCAATTTCTATTTTCTAATTTCAACGTTCCGTGAACGGTTACCACATAACAAGTGCCCATCCGTTGATGTAATTGTGGGCATTTTGGGTTTCCAATTCAGAAAAGATCTATGGGCACAAAAGCCGACCCTGAATGTTTGGGGTTTATGACTCATCATAGGGAGTGGTGTGATGGCAAGATGGGGAATGGTTATCAATCTGCATACATGTATAGGATGTTATAACTGCATGATATCCTGCAAACAGGAGCATTTTCTTCCACCCGGAGTATTTTTTTCGAGGGTTCTGGTTGGAGAAATGGGGACCTATCCTTCGGTTCTCAAACTGGTCTACCCTGTTCTCTGCAACCATTGTGACGAACCGTCCTGTGTCGAGGTATGTCCATCCGGCGCAACAGCAAAAAGGGAGGATGGTATTGTTACCGTAGATCCTGACGTATGCATCGGCTGCAGGAGTTGTCTGTTGGCCTGCCCATATCAGCAGAGAAGCTATCTGTCCAATCCTGACGCTGAATACTTTCCCGGACAGGGTTTGACTCCCTATGAGGAAATGGGGAAACAGCTTTATCCCCTCGAAAAAGGGACAGTTGCAAAATGCAACTTCTGTGCTGAGATAATAGATGTTGGGCTGGAGAAAGGTCTTGTACCCGGAGTGGACAGGGAGGCAACGCCCACATGTGTGAATGCCTGTCCGGTTCATGCAAGACATTTCGGTGATCTAAGTGACTCTGAGAGCGATATCTCTACGTTAATTCGGAATAAAAAGGCGACCCCCCTCCGTACCGAATATGGAACCGAACCATCTGTTTTTTACATCACCACGGGTTGATTCATGAGGTTGAGACGTTGATAGAAATCAGATTTCACGGGATGGGCGGAAACGGCGCTGTAGTAGCCTCAAAATTATTGGCTGATGCAGCGTCCAGAAGCGGTAATATAGCGCAGTCCTTTGCCTCCTACGGTGCTTTGAGACGCGGCGGAAAGGTGGAAAGCTACGTGCGGATTTCAGACGGCCCTATCCGACCTCACTGCAAAATGTATGATCCAGATTGGGTAATTCTGATGGATGAAAGCCTCACCGAAGACGATGCCGTCTTATCTGGCTTGAAGGATCAGGGAAAAATCCTCATAAACAGTCCCAGACCGGCGACATCCTTCAGTGCATTGAACCGGTTTTGTGTGTATACAGTTGACGCATACGGGATCGCTGAAAAGAATAATCTGGTTTTGCCCGGAGGGATGCCTGTCATCAATACCACCTTGCTGGGAGCCCTGGTTAAATTGCTTGAACCGGTACGCATGGAAGACCTCAAGAAAGTAATTCTCCGCAACACCTCAAAGCCTCAAAAGAACCTCGAATGTGCAGAACTGGGTCACCGGCAAGTGATTTCACCCTCCAGGACCTCCGGACCGGCTGAAGGTACGGCGGACGTCTCCTATTCACCGACAACATCCCCTGAGAAATATCCCGTATACATCCCCGAAAAAATGACTCGCTGCAGCAGGTGTCAGATATGTTACATAACCTGTCCGAGTCTTGCCATCGGCTTTCAGCAGGATCCATTTGCCCTGCATCTGAATAAGAAAATATGCACACAATGCGGCATCTGCATAGAGGAATGCCCGCGTGATGCCATATTCTGGGGAGTTGCAGAAGATGCTTAAATTGATGACCGGAAACGATGCTGCTGCCTATGGGGCACGTCTCTCCAGACCTGAGATCGTCTGTGCCTATCCCATCACGCCCCAGTCTCAGATCCCGGAGAAATTGGCTTATTTTCATGGCCGGGGAGAGCTGAAAGGCCGGTTCGTGAATGTTGAATCTGAGATGGCGGCCCTGGGGTATGTGACAGGCGCGGCCATCTGCGGGGTAAGAGTCTTTACGGCCACCTCTTCCCAGGGGCTCGCCTGGATGCATGAGGGTCTTCACTGGGCAGCTGGCGCACGCCTACCCATCGTACTTGTGAATGTGAACAGACCCCTGGGCGCACCCTGGAACCTGACCTGCGATCAGACAGACAGCCTGTCTCAAAGGGACACCGGGTGGCTGCAGTTTTACTGCGAATCGAACCAGGAGATACTGGACACGGTGATTCAGGCCTACAGTATTTCAGAGACCCTTTCCCTCCCTTCCATGGTTTGCCTCGATGGCGTTTATCTTTCCTACCTTTCTGAAACTGTTGATATCCCCGATCAGGAGATGGTAGACCAATATCTTCCACCATTGAATCCTGGTTACAAGATTGAGGGAGGAGGCTGGAAACTCTACGACATCTTTCCCCCCGACCAAAACCCCCACGCCGGGGACCTTATGGCGGACCGCTACGAGTTGCATAAACGTGAATCCCAATGCCTGGCCACTGCCACGGCGTGCGATGAAGCATTCAGGGCGGTATTCGGGCGGGGCTATTCCCCGGTGGAAGAGTATTGCTGCGAAGATGCCGACGTGGTCCTGGTCATGTCGGGAAGTGCAGTGGGAACGGCAAGGGACGTAATTGACAGGATACGGGAAGAGGGACACAGGGTCGGCCTTTTGAAGATCAAAATGTTCAGACCGTTTCCCAAAGATCTCCTGAGGGAAAAGCTGGCTGGAAGAAAGAAGATCGCCGTGATCGAAAGAGACCTGTCCCCGGGACAATGCGGCATTTTTTACCAGGAGTTGAAATGGGCCCTGTGCGGAAGCGAAGAACCTTTGGAGTTGTTTGGATTCGTGTCCGGCCTGGGGGGGGGCGGATATAACACCGGAATTGATCATAAAGGCCATCCGATATGTAATGGCGTCGGATCAGTGTACGCAGGATGTGATTTGGCTGGGTATGCCACAAAAGAAGAACCCTGATGAATACGACCGGAAAAGCATTACGATACAATAATATAGAATATATTCAGCCGCCCCATGGATTTTGCCCTGGCTGTGGTGTGGCCCTCGCATTGAGATACTTCCTTAAAGCCGTTGGAGAAAAAATAATACTGGTCACCCCTCCCGGATGTTCAGCTCCCAGCATATCATTCCCGAAACCCAGTCTTGTGAGTAATGACCATTTGATCGATGTTGTTCACTGCCCGTTCGGGTCGTCGGCCGTTTTTGCAGGGGGCATCAAAGCAGCCCTGGAGGCCCGAGGTGATCTTGAAACACAGGTCATTGCCTGGGCCGGTGATGGCGCCACCTTTGATATCGGCTTCGGTGCCCTTTCAGCAGCGGCCCAGCGGAATGAGAATATCATCTATGTATGCTATGATAATGAAGCCTATATGAACACAGGGAACCAAAAAAGCGGCTCAACGCCCCGCGGTTCGCAGACCACCACGACGGTTGCTCCGGACCTTGAGGGTCATAGGGATAAGGACCTCATATGGATTATGATGGGTCATGATGTCCCTTACGCTGCAACAGCCACGATCGCCTATCCTGATGACCTTATGGCCAAAGCAAGAAAGGCCAGGGAGATTAGCGGGTTTCGACTCTTCCATATCCTGACCCCCTGCGTTCCCGGGTGGCGCTACCCTCCCCATCTGACGGTTAAACTCTCCAAGTTGGCGGTACAAACCGGGTTGTTTCCCTTGATGGAGCTTGAAGATGGAGATCACCTGACCTTGAAGAAAGAGGGCAGGACAAAACCCCTGGAAGAATATATCCGACTGCAGGGACGCTTTGAAGGTCTTACTAACGAAAATATAGCGAGCATTCAAGCTGCCGTTGAGAAAAGATGGCAGCGGCTGAACCGGGTGAGTCAGTGGCAGAGTGATCCTCAGAATAGCCCGGACTGTGGGGGGAAGACCTCTGGAGGATAAGATGACCAAACAGCAGAACATTATTGAGGACAAGTGGATTACCACTCAATGCGGGAGATGCTACGCCCAATGCGGTATCCGAGTCCGCCGGGTCAACGGCGTGGCCGTCAAGATAGAAGGAGTACCGGAGACAACCCTCGGTTCCGAAGGCGGAACGTGTGGGAAAGGGAGTGCCGGCATTCAGGTCCTCTATGATCCCAATCGATTAAATAAACCCCTTCGAAGGACAAACCCCGAAAAAGGCCTCCACGCGGATCCCAAATGGAAGGAAATCTCCTGGGAAGAGGCGCTCAGCGAAATTGCAGCCCGGGTAAAAAAGGTAAAGGAGGATGATCCGAAAAAGATTTTCATTCAGGGGACCACCTGCCGGGTCATGCGAAACACCACCGATTATCTCTTTCCCATGACGGTGGGGCTCTCCTCACCCAAAGGCTCCCCTTGCGTCTGGCCGGCCGGCGGTGGGCTTCACTGCGGGAATGGCGCCCACGAAAATACCGGGATGGTACACGCGTCCTGGTCTCATGTCCCCGATTTCAAGCTATGCAATTACGCCATATACTTTGGGGCCAACAAGGGCTCGGGCTCGGGTCATTCCGCCATGATCACCGCACGGTTAGCTGCCGAGGCCAGGTCCAGAGGGATGAAATTCGTGGTCTTTGATCCCATGGCCAATTTCAGCGGAGGAAAGGCCAGTGAATGGGTTCCCATCCTTCCGGGGACCGATGGCGCCGTCTGTCTGGCCATGGCCAATATCATTGTCAATGAGATTGGGAAGGTTGATGAAACTTATCTGGCGCAAAAAACCAACGCCCCCTATCTCATCGGACCGGATGGCCGCTATATACGACCAAATGAGAGGAGAAAGACCCCGCTTACCGTACCCGGACATTTCGGCATGGGGGCACCCAAACCGGTTGTGGGAGAAGATGATACGAACAAACCCCTCATATGGGATGCTGTGGAAGGAAAAGCAAAGGCTTATGATGATCCCACCATCAAGGAGTATGCCCTTTACGGGGAATATGAGGTAAACGGGGTTCCATGCCATCCCTCATTCCAGCTGCTGAAAGACCACCTCAAAACATATACGCCCGAATACGCCTCGCGTCTGAGCACGGTACCCGCAAAGACCATTGATCGTATCGCCCATGAATTTGTGGAAGCAGCCCAGATTGGGAGTACCATCACCATCGATGGGCATCAGCTGCCGTACAGGCCTGCCTCTGCCGTACTTTTCAGGGGAGGCGAAGGGCATGAAAACTCCCACCATACCTGTCTCGCGGTTTCCATGCTGAATGCCCTGGTGGGTAACTGCGATCTGCCCGGGGGTACTCTCGGGTGGCCGGCCAGATCTTTAGGGTTTCCAGAAACCGGGCAGCTAAATTTTGAGCCCTACAAAGGCGTGGACGGAATGATCGAAACCGATTATTTTTTTACCCGCCTCCACGGCCCGTGGCCCCCGCACCTGCCTCACAGGGCGGCAGACCCTTCGCTCCAGAATATCTTCACCCTGGCCCCTTTCACCTTTGTGTACGGATCCAGCGATCAGGAAGAGTTATGGAAAAAGATGGGAATCGATCACCGGTTCGAGATCATGTTCAGCTACGGGTGCAATTCCATCATGAGTCTGGCCAACCCCTATGTGACCGCCGAAACCGTAAAAAAAATCCCGTTTGTGGTGGTCTTCGAGTTATTTAACACGGAACTCACCGAAGGGTTCGCCGATATCGTCTTGCCAGACACCTGTTATCTGGAGGAATCCTCATGGGCGGAAGGTTACGCGTTCAACTTCAACCATGCCTTTGGTATGGATGACTGGTGTTTTCATGTTCAGCAGCCGGTGGTTGAACCGCAGGAGGAAAGAAGGACCACTATTGACACCGTTCGTGAGATCCTGGATCGGGTCGGCGGTACACCGATGGTCAACGCCTTTTATAATTACTTCTGTGAATTCGACGAAGAAAATAAACTGAAACCCGATGAGATCCCGACCCAGGAGGAGATGTGCGATCGGGCCCTCAAGTATTTTTTTGGTGAAGATCACAACTGGGAGTACTTCAAGGAACACGGGTTTATTCGATGGCCAAAAAAGGTGGAAGAGGCCTACTGGAGGCATTTTATCCATGGCAGACATCCGCTCTACCTTGAGTACCTCGTGGAGATCGGGGAAAAGGTAAGGGAGATCACCGAAGAGGCGGGCATAGACCTGGATATGGAGCAGTACACCCCCCTGATTTCCTGGTTTCCCTGCTCCATTCATCTGGTGGAGGACCCTTCCTTTGACCTTTATTGTTTCTCCTACCGGGATATCATTCACACCGGATCTCATACCATGGAACAGCCCTGGTTAGATGAGGCCAGCCGCATGAACCCCTACACCTATAACATCACCATAAATGCGACGACGGCCCGGAAAAGAGGGTTGAAGGACGGGGATATCATCGAACTGGAATCCACAAGCGGGGGCAAGGTTCAGGGCCCCCTGAAACTCATGGAGGGCCAGCACCCCCAGACCATGGGCATCGCCTCCTGCAGCGGCCACTGGGCCAAGGGGATGCCCATTGCACGGGGAAAGGGCACAAATTTTGATACCCTCATGGCCAATGACTTGGAACATGTGGACCCCATCAGCCTGAATATCGAAACGGCTGCCAGGGTGAAGGTCCGCAAACTGGGCAACGGCAAATAGAAAGGAACGAGGAAACCAAAGTGAAACTTGGACGCTACATCGTCGACACCCATGTGCATGCCCAGCGGCATGCGGCCGGCCCGGAATTCAAGAAATTAGGGCTTACCGATTATAAAAAGATCGATTACCGTGAATTGGCTAAGGTTATGCCTTCCCTCAAGACCTATGACAACTCCAAGCGCCTGCTGTATGATATGGACTGTTACGGTGTGGACATGTGTATTTTGAGTTCTGCCTTCGGCATGAACAATGACATCAACATGGCCCTGGTGGATCAGTATCCAGACCGTTTCCGTGCCCTGGCCTATCCCAAGGAGACTGCGGATAGGGCCATGGCCGGTGAGATCGAATGGTCCATGGAGGCCGCCGTGGAGGAACTGGATCGGCTCCTTTCCACGGGAAAATTTGTCGGGACCGGAGAAGGCATGCCCGCCAACCCTAAGGGCGTAATGAACCAGAAAACCCTGAGCCAGCCTGAGCGTATGGATCAGCTTCGACTGGTCATGAACCTGGGGCGCGAACATCAGGTGCCGGTGAGAGTCCACAGCGGATCTCCCATGGGTTATCCCGTGTCCTACTGTTTCTGGCCGGAAAACTTCCACCCTTCCTGGGTGCGGGATCTTGCCACGGAATATCCGGACGTCCCTATCATCTTTGACCATGGGGGAATGCAGGGAGGACGCTGGGAAAACCTTGTGGAGGAATGTATCCAAGTGGCCGCCAACCACGACAATGTCTATCTGGAAACCGGTCTTTACTGGACCGAACTCTATTACAAGGCCCTGCTGGACCCCAACGTCGGCCCTGAGAAGCTCATGTGGGGAACAGACTGGGGAGCCAGCATTCCTATCCATACCCAGCTGGGCGCACAACCTCAGAGTTATGCCGTTCAGATACGAAAACAGGGGATCGTCACCCACCAGGTGGATGTGATGGGCTGGAGTCTAAAACAGGTAAGCAGACTGAATATCTCCCAGGATGACCTGAATCTCATCCTGGGAGGCAACGCGCTTCGCGTGTACAACATACCCTTTTCGCTCACCCGCATGTTCAGACCTGTGGCGTAAATCAAGGTAGGTTCATGTAACCATGCACAGGAGGAAATTAGCCATGAATCGAGTACAGTATCGAGGAGGCATTCATATCAACCATGCCAAGTGTATTGGCTGTGGCATCTGCTACGAAGTGTGCCCTTCGGATATTTTTGAGTTCGACAATGACACTAATCTGTTGACGGTGGCGTACCCGGAAGAATGCTGGTATTGCGGTTCCTGTCTCTATGACTGCCCGGTTGAAGGCGTTCTTACCATGGACCTGCCGCTGGCCTGTCTGTAATTCTATTGCTGCAAAGGAGATTCGACATATGAGTAAAAATGATGAAAATATAACTACAGACGTCCTGGTGTTGGGGGGTGGACTGGCAGGCTGCTTTGCGGCCATAAAGGCGGCAGAGGCAGGGGCGGAGGTTGTGTTATTCGAGAAAGCGGATCTAAGACGCAGCGGAAATGCGGCCACCGGGCTACACCGAATTCCCTTGATTCACCCCGATCACAACTTTGACTTTGGGGAGTTTGCCAAGCTCAATGTGAAATTCGCCGCCGGGATCTGCGATGAGGATGTGTCTTATGAATTTGCCAGGGACAGCATGGACAGGGTCCTCGATTTAGAAAGCTATGGGATCAGCGTCAGAAATGAGGATGGTTCGTTTACCTTCAAACCTGCGCCCGATATCTGCCCGGGAACGCCGGTTATCTGGGGACCCGGCCCCTCGGTTTGGCACAATATGAAACCGACCCTGGCCAAAAAAGTAATGAGCTTCCCCAATGTGACCGTCCTGAACAGGACCGCAGCCATAGGCCTGCTGAATGCCGAGGGTGAAGTCGGCGGTGATCTTGCCGGGGCAATTGGCCTGAGAACACGTACCGGTCAGATCGTGGTCTGCCGCGCGAAAGCGGTTATCATGACCACAGGCGGTTCTTATCGGCTGGCCCGGCATAAAGATACCTTGTACGCCCCGACCCGGTTTATTGAGTGCGGCTGTCCAACAAATTGTGGTGAAGGGATCGTCATGGCCTACCGGGCCGGGGCCGATCTGGTCAACATGGAATTCGCGAAACTAACCACCGTCTGGAAGGATTTCAGCCACTGGGGTGTGGGCCCGGCCATGGGTCTGTTACGACCCGTAGATGGCTTTGGAAAACCCTTTATACCCGAACCCGGTGAGGAGATCAGTCTGTCCGGCATCGGGTATAAACGAAGCATGAACTTTGGATACGATACCCTCGGCCCTGACTATTATGATGTTTCTTCATTGGATGGCTATCCGGAAGAAAAGGGCGAGATGCAGCGGTTTCTGTGGGCCCTTGAAAACGAATCCACCAGCCCAGGCTATTTCCTCTGGATGAAAGAAAGGGAGGAAGATTTTCGAAAAGGCCCGGTGGAATTCGAGTGGCATCCTCCCTATCTCCACAACAACCAGGCCGGGATTCATATGAACCCGGAGGCAGAGGCCAGTGTGGGAGGACTCTATTGCGCCGGCGATCTCACCGGTGGAAGCTGGCGTCACAGCAGCGGGGGCGCCTTTGTGTTCGGGGCCCGTGCCGGGAAAAACGCGGCCCGATACGCAAAAGATGCCCACCTCAAAGAGATCGGTCCCGAGCAGGTTCAGGCGGAAAAGGATCGCATCTTCGGGGCTACAAAAGTGAAACCTTTGCAGGGATATAACTGGATTGAACTGGAGGACAAGGCCCGTCAGATCGCCTCGGAATACGGCCCCCCCTATACCAATGATCCCAAGCTGGAACGGGGACTCCATCACCTCGAGAGGATCAGGAGAAAATATCTGCCCGCGCTCTATGCCACCAACCCCCGAGAGATCATGCGGGTATCAGAGGTCAAGGCCATCTTCGATTCTGTGGAGATCTATTTGCGTTCGGCCCTTTTTAGAAAGGAGAGTCGCGCCCCCATGGCCAGCCTCCTCCGCAAGACCGAATACCCGAACCGGGATGATGTCAACTGGCTAAAACATACTCTGATTCGTTTTGTTAATGGTGAGATGACCCTTTCTACCAAGGCAGTAAAGCGCCTGGGAATTGCAAAAAATGTCTAACCCGTGAAAAAATGGAAATCGGCAGCACTTGGCAAATGAGGTGAACCATGCTACCCAATTACACTGTCTTGGATCCAAACCTTGAGCGATTGTCGGAAGATGCGGTCAGGGGGCTTCAAACCGAGCGTTTAATGGTCCAGGTCCGTCAATGCTACGAAAACACATCTTTCTGGCGCAGAAAACTCGACAACGCCGGTCTTACCCCCAATGATATCCGGGCTTTCTCAGACCTCTCCAGGATCCCCTTCTCCACCAAGGCGGAATTGCAGAAGGACCAGGAGGAAAACCCTCCTTTTGGGAGTTGCCTTGGCGTAGATCCTTCGCGCTTGTCCAAATACTTCACCACCTCCGGCACCACCGGCCGGCCGGTGGTCCGGGTATATACGGATCGAGACTGGTTGTATATCTGCCAGCGCTTTCAGCGGAACCCCTTTCTGTCTCACGGGGATTTGGCCGTGCTTCTTGGCCCTACGGACGGCCTGCTTGGTCCCACCGCTGCCGTGGACAGCTGGGAGGCCATGGGCGCCCTGGTGGTTCGGGCCTCCCGGTATACTACCGAAGAAAAGATCCGCGTCATTCACCATTTGAAGCCAAAACTGGTGTGTGGAACAGCATCGTTTCTCCTTTACCTCGCAGAGACAGCAGAAAAGGCACAGACCCCATTTCGCCGTATGGGCGGGGTGCCGATTCTCCTCTCCGTGGGTGAACCTGGCGCAGCCATCCCTGCCACACGGGAGCGTCTCATGCGTGGGTGGTCGGGACAGGCGGTCATTGATGGTTTTGGGATTACCGAACTGTTTCCGCTTGGTGGAAGCTGCCCAGGTTGCGTCGATACCCATATCTCCAACGATTTTGTAATCGTGGAGGTGGTCGATCCCAAAACAGGTGAGATCCTGGCCCCGGGCCAGCAGGGTGAACTGGTTTATACCAATATCATTGGTGAGACACAACCCCTGCTCCGCTACAGATCCAGAGACATGGGCCGTGTCGCACCGTTTGGCCCCTGCCCTGCCTGCGGTTCCACTGCAACCCGTATCGTGGATGGCATACAGGGACGGGTCGATGAGATGATCTGGTTCAAGGGTATTAATATCTTTCCCTCTGCGGTGGAGGCCGTGGTCAGAGGATTTGATAAGCTCTCCAACGAGTTTGAAATCGTTCTGGATCAGCACGGGGAGGTCCAGAGCCTCACTATTCGCGCCGAAGCCGTTTCGGTCATACCTGCTGAAGGTTACGGAGAGATCAGGAAAAGGCTGACTGAAAAGCTATTGGAGGCTTTCGAAGGAATTCATGCGAAAGTAGAGATTTTAAAGGAGGGTACACTTCTCAGAACCGAGTACAAAGGACGTCGGGTGAGGGATAATCGCACAGGCTAAGGGCTTGTTTAATATATTAACACCAAACAACAAAGAGGAGGAAGAAATGAAAAAACAAGTATTTTGGGCATCGGCAGTTATTTCACTATTTTTCATAATTTTTGCTTTTTCAACACCCGCATTAGCGGATAAGCCTATTAAGTTGAGAATGTCGAGCTTTGTGCCACCCATGCACTTCATGAACACCAGGATCCTGCAGCCCTGGATCGACATGATTGAGAAGCGTACCGATGGTAAGATCAAGATCAGGATTTATGCGGGCAGCGCCTTGGGTAAACCGCAAGATCAGTATGACATGGCCGTTCGTGGGGTTGCTGACATCACCTGGGGAATCTTAGCCTACACACCGGGCCGCTTTCCTCTGGTGACTGTCATGGAGCTTCCCTTCATGTCTCCAAACGCTGAGATCGGCAGCCGCATGGCCCAGCGGCTCTATGAAAAGGGCGTCTTCGGGGATGAGTTTAAGGATGTCAAGATGCTGGCCCTGGGCATGCCGCCCAATATGGACTTGCACACCAGCAAGGAATTGGTCAAGACTCTGGCCGATCTCAAGGGGATGAAGATCCGGACCCCTTCTGCCATGATGGGCAAGCTGATCAAGAAATGGGGGGGTGTGCCGGTGGCCATGCCTGCTCCCGAGGTCTATATGTCCCTGGAACGTGGGGTGATCGACGCCATCTTCCTGGATCCCCTGACCCTCATGGGGATCAAATGCAACGAGGTCACCAAGTATCACACCCGGGTGGGAATTTCCAGCACGGTCTTCTTTTTCGCCATGAACAAGAAGGCGTGGGACAAGCTGCCCCCCGATACCCAGAAAGTGATCAGCGAGCTTTCCGGCGAGTATCTTTGCGCCGATATGAACGGTAAGATCGCGGACAGAGCCGTTTTAGGCGTCTACAAGAAGCTGAAAGCCGCGGGAGATGAAGTCTACACCCTGCCCCCGGCAGAACTGAAGGTATGGGAGAAGTCTGCGGAACCGGCCTTTGGGG
>PVMS01130720.1_pt1 | contig 15625 bp, 15 predicted proteins | sample 1853461 | NCBI WGS metagenome assembly PVMS01 (sample SAMN08582032, study PRJNA380276) | Marine sediment metagenome, whole genome shotgun sequencing project. | isolation source: ocean sediment barecode stripped | collected 2017 | reverse complement strand
CGAATAACGACGGACTCGGGACGAATCTCGCAATTGCCGCTGGCCTCGGCGAGCGGAATCATCGCCGCGAGTGTTGACGACTTAGCACCCGCTTCACAGCCGAAGAACATGCAATAGCCGCAACTGATGCAGCCGGCTCGGCCGTTATGTGGCTGCGACAAGATCGCGTGTGGTTCTGCTTGTGCATGCAAGCCCAGTTTGGCGGCGCCGCGCTCAAGCAAGACGCCCGATGACTTGATCGGCATTGGCGGCATAGGGAACGGTTTTGAACGCGGGGCGTCAAACGGGCCCGGCGCACCGGATACTCCGATTTCCCAATCGACCTTTGTGTAATAAGGCTCGAGCTCTTCGTAGGTAATAGGCCAGTCCGCGAAATTGGTGCCCGCGATTGGGCCGAGCAAGCTGCGCTCTTTGAAGTCAATCGGGCGCAAGCGCCAGAAGTTGGCCGTGAAATGGACACTACTGCCGCCCACCGTTCGAGCATAGCGAATCGGCGCTTCTGGTGGTTTGGTCGCGGTCTCGTTCTCGTTATGGCGAAAGGTTTGACCGTGAACCTCGTTGTTGCCGCCACGCAATTCGGCGCGGACGTAAACGGATAATTCGTCGTGCGTGAAGTCACTGGCCTTGCGGTAGGGTCCCTGTTCGAGGACGACGACACTATGACCGGCCGTCGACAGCTCTTTCGCAAGAATACCTCCGGCAGAGCCGGAGCCTATGACGACAAAATCAACTTCATTCGCCATCGGTCGTCTCCTTGTGAACCTCGGCATCGTAATGGCCGAATGGGTACTGCCAGGCGCCGTGATTTCCTTCGAAGCCGATCAGGTCCCAACCGATGTGATTCTTATTGCCGCCATACTGCTCCATTGAGAAAAAGCCAAACATCGTCATGGTCCAGGCCAGACCGAAGAACTGGGTGGATTCCTGCGTTTTCAGAAACGCGTCCTGTTCGTCCTCGCCAAGACCACCGAATGGTCCGCTGCCCGGATGCGCACCCTGCAATTCGCGGTTGAACGACTCCAGTCCCTGCCGCGCGTCTTTGAGCATGTCCGCCATTTCCGTGGCGAAGGCGTTGTCAAAAAAGTAGATGACGCCGGCCTCGGTCGCCCCCGGCGTGTCGGTCGTCGGGATGATGCGGGCAGCGATTGCCATTAAATCAAGTGCTTCTTGCTCACTCAGTACTTTGAATACCGAGGATTGCTGCTTGGCCGTACAAGCCGATTCTGTGATCGCAATGAGTGCTGGCCCGAGCAAACGCAGATACGCCGCACTACCCACTGCGCCGGTCGATTGCAGGAATTGCCGTCTGGAGACAGCCCGGGAGTCCTTCATGAGATTCGCCTTGTTGTTGTTATTTCAGCAAATTTAGAGCACAGAACACTATCACAGGATCGTATAATGATCGCCATGGGACAATTGACGACGCACATCCTCGACACAGCAAACGGCGTACCGGCGGCCGGCGTTGCTGTTCGACTTTTCGCGGTGGCTGGAGACCGGCCACTACTCACCTCCACCGTAAGCAATGCCGATGGTCGTACCGACGGCCCGTTGCTCGAGGGCGACTCGATGCAGAGCGGTGAGTATGAGCTCGAATTTGATGTTGGTCCCTATTTCAAGTCACAAGGCTCTGCACTTGCGGAACCCGCGTTCCTGGACACAGTGCTCATCCGATTTTCAGTAAACGCTGATGAGCGCTATCACGTGCCTCTGCTCGTATCGCCGTGGAGTTACTCGACATACCGGGGCAGTTGACCGGGATGAGCGAATCGGCTGCGAACATCGATGCACAAACCGATACGCTTCGGTTTGTGCTCGATGGCAAAGTGATCGAGCTCGACAACGTCGATCCCACTCGAACGGTGCTTCAATTCCTGCGGGAAGATTTACACAGAACAGGCACCAAAGAAGGCTGTGCTGAAGGAGACTGCGGTGCGTGCACCGTCGTGCTGGCAGAGCTCGATCGTGACGGTGACGACGTCACCTTGCGTGCCGTCAATTCCTGCATCCAGTTTTTGCCCACGCTCGATGGCAAGGAACTGATAACGGTCGAATCCCTTAGTCGCGATGGCGAACTGCATCCGGTGCAACAGGCCATGATCGAAAGCCATGGTTCGCAATGCGGGTTTTGCACACCGGGCTTCGTCATGTCCTTGTACGCGCTCCACGAAACGACCAAAGACCCCTCCCGCCGCGAGATCGACGATGCGCTCGCGGGCAATTTGTGTCGCTGTACGGGCTACCGTCCGATTATTGAAGCGGCGCAGAAGATGCATGGCTTACGCGCACCATCGACGCCAGGCCACAATCCGGAGCTACTCAAGGCACTGGCGCGCGACGATACTCTGAACATCGAGCACGCCGGTAAGTCGTTTCTTGCACCAACCAGCGCCGACGAATTGGCGCGCTTGTTGGCGAGCCACCCCGAAGCAACCGTGCTTGCGGGCGGAACGGACGTCGGCCTGTGGGTTACCAAACAGCATCGCGAACTAAAGACTGTGATTTACACGGGCCGTGTGACAGAACTCAAGAAAATAGCTGTCAACGCGACACATATCGAAATCGGCGCCGCGGTGACGCTAAGCGATGCGATGACAACGTTGGTCGAGCACTATCCGGATCTCGAGGAGCTTTTCTTACGCTTCGCGTCTCCGCCTATTCGAAATGCAGGAACACTCGGCGGCAATATTGCGAACGGCTCGCCGATCGGTGATTCGATGCCGGCGCTGATGGTGGCAGATGCGTCACTGGTGTTATGCCGTGGCAGAAGCCGGCGCGAGGTTGCGCTCGACGATTTCTACCTCGACTATCAGAAGAGCGACCTTAGGCCAAACGAGTTCATCGAGACCGTACGCATACCGTTGCCTGAGAGCGGCGTTGTGCTGCGCAGTCACAAGTTGTCGAAACGCTTCGATCAGGATATCTCGGCTGTGTGTACCGCCTATCGTCTTGAACTCGACGGCGAACGTGCCGTGTCTTTTCGCATGGCTGGTGGCGGGCTTGCTGCGACCATCAAGCGGGCTACAAATTGTGAAGCGGCCGTTGTCGGTCAGCAATGGAATGAGGCGACGATTGACACCGCGATGCAGGCTCTGGCGGATGATTTTGAGCCGATCTCGGACATGCGTGCGTCGGCGGCATACCGTTTGCGTGCAACACAAAACCTGCTGCGCCGCTTCTATCTTGAAACGCGCGGTGAGTTAGAGGCCACGGTGTACAACTATGGCCGCTAAGCCGAACAAGGCAGTTGGCCAGGCGTTGCCGCACGACAGTGCGCATCTGCACGTTTGTGGATCAGCCGCGTATACAGATGATTTGCCCGAACCTCGCGATCTCCTGCACCTTGCGGTTGGAATGAGCAGCAAAGCTCACGCGAAGATTGACTCAATCGACTTGCAGGACGTGCTGTCTGCGGAGGGTGTTGTTAGCACTTGTGTCGCCGCGGATATCCCAGGCGACAACAACTGCGGAACCATCATCGCCGATGAACCGTTGCTTGCCGTGAAGCACGTTGAGTTTGCAGGCCAACCCGTGTTTGCAGTTGCCGCCGAGACAGTTGATCAGGCACGCAAAGCAGCACGGCTGGCGAACATCGCATACACGGAACTCGAGCCGATCCTTGATCCACTGTCAGCAGTGGAAAAGCAGTCTTTCGTTTTGCCCACAGAGACACTGCAGCGCGGTGAGGCCGAATCCGCGCTCAGCGATGCGCCACATCGATTGCAGCGACGTCTGGATCTCGGCGGACAGGATCAGTTTTATCTTGAAGGCCACATTGCGATGGCGATACCGGAGGAAGACGGTGGCCTTCTGGTTTACAGCTCAACGCAACACCCGGATGAAGTACAACGCATGGTTGCACATGCGACCAGGAAAGAGGCCAAGGATGTTGTTTGTATATGCCGACGCATGGGTGGCGCATTCGGCGGCAAGGAAAGTCAGGCCGCGACGATCGCGTGCCTTGCGGCGCTAATGACCGTCAAGACCGGTCGCGCATGCAAGCTGCGGCTGGACCGTGATGTCGACATGATCATGACCGGCAAGCGACACGATTTCGTTATCGATTATGACGTCGGCTTTGACGATGCCGGTCGAATTCAGGGCGTTGACTTCATGTTCGCCTCACGCTGCGGAATTTCCGCGGACCTGTCGGGACCGATAAACGACCGTACGATGTTCCACTGCGACAACGCCTATTTTCTTGAGAACGTGAAAATAGTTTCGCATCGCTGCAAAACCAACACGGTATCGAACACCGCATTTCGTGGCTTCGGTGGTCCGCAAGGAATGTACGCCATCGAATACGTCATCGACGATATCGCCCGCACACTTGGCAAAGATCCACTTGAAGTGCGCCGGCAGAATTTCTACGGTATCGGCGAACGCGATACCACGCACTACCAGCAGACAATCGAAGACAATATCGTTGCGGACATCGTCGATAAGCTCGAGGCGGATTCGAAGTATCAGAAACGTCGCACAGCAGTAGGCAACTTCAATGCACGGAGTTCGATCCTCAAACGCGGTATCGCGCTGACGCCTGTCAAGTTCGGAATATCGTTCACCGCCACGCACCTCAACCAGGCTGGCGCACTCGTGCACGTCTATCGCGACGGCACTGTGCACCTGAACCATGGTGGTACTGAGATGGGGCAGGGCTTGTACATCAAGGTGGCCCAGGTGGTTGCCGACGAATTCGGCATTGGCGTTGATCGCATCCGGATCAATGCTGCGGATACAAGCAGAGTCCCGAATGCTTCTGCGACTGCAGCGTCAAGTGGTTCCGACATGAATGGCAAGGCCGCGCAAAATGCAGCGGCAAAAATTCGCCGGCGGCTCACTGAATTTGCAGCGCGGCATTTCAATGTCGCCGAAGCGCTCATCGATTTTCACGGCGGTATCGTCACCGTTGGCGAACAGACGCTGAGCTTTGGAGACCTTGTGCAGCTCGCCTGGATCGATCGCGTATCGATGTCAGCGACAGGATTCTACAAGACGCCAAAAATTCACTATGACCGCGAGACCTTCAGCGGCCGGCCATTTCTCTACTACGCTTACGGTGCCGCGGTCTCCGAGGTCATCGTCGATACGCTGACCGGCGAATATCGCCTGCTGCGCGCGGATATTCTTCACGATTGCGGGGATTCGTTGAACCCGGCCATTGACCTTGGGCAGGTTGAAGGTGGCTTCATACAGGGCGTAGGTTGGCTGACCTCCGAGGAGCTGTGCTGGAACGATGCCGGCGAATTGACGACGCACGGACCGTCGACGTACAAGATACCGACCTGTTCCGATCTGCCGCCGGATTTCCGCGTATCTCTGCTGCAGAATGCACGTAATGTTGAAGACACGATTTATCGCTCGAAGGCCGTTGGCGAGCCGCCGCTGATGCTCGGTTTGTCGGCATTTCATGCCATACGCGATGCGATCGCGACGGACGACAACCCGATGCCGGACTTGCAGGCACCCGCGACGCCCGAGGCTGTTCTTAATGCCATTGAAGGTGCTGCCAAATGAACGAGTGGATCGATGAGTTATCGGATCTGACCGCGGCCGGCGAGTGCGTCGTGCTGGTCACGGTTTCCGGTATTCGTGGGTCCGCGCCACGCGAAGTCGGTGCAAAAATGATTGTGACCGACGACCTGACGATCGGAACTATTGGCGGTGGTCAGCTCGAGTATCAGTGCACCCGGATTGCATGCGACATGCTCGGTGGTGACGAGGCGCCCACGTTGCGCAAATTTCCGCTCGGCACGTCGATGGGGCAATGTTGCGGTGGCGTCGTCGACATCCTGTTCGAACCTTTCGCAAACGGACTTCCTGCGTGGCTGCGCGACCTGCGGGCGTTGCACGGTCAGCGTGAAGCTGCGGCTGTTGTCACCGACCTGAGCGGCGCGGCCGGCAAATCTGTGGTCACGGCGAATAACACCTTCGGCGCAACAGATGCTGAATTGCCCGCCAATATTGTGGCGATGGCTCGTGAGGGTCTTGAGGCCAATCGCAGGGCGCATCGTATTGAAGACTGGTTCTTTGAGGACGTCGTCGGCACAGATTTCAATATCGCGGTTTTTGGTGCCGGTCACGTCGGCTCCGCGGTCGTGCAATCGCTGTCGACGCTCGATTGCAACATTCGCTGGGTAGATAGTCGGCGCAACGTGTTTCGAGATACACCATCGAATGTTCGGACAATAGAAAGTGCAGACCCGGCGCTTGAAGTGGCGGCAATGCCGGCAAATAGCTGTTTTTTCGTTATGACGCACAGTCACGCCATCGACTTCGAAATCTGCGATCGGATTCTCCGGCGGGGTGACGCGGTTTACTGTGGCCTCATCGGATCGTTGTCGAAACGGCGACGCTTTGAAAAACGCTTCCGGTCGCAAGAAATGCCGGATGATGTTCTTAACAAGCTGGTTTGCCCGATCGGTGTCGAAGGCATCAGCGGCAAGAAACCGGCGGAGATAGCCGTTGCTGCCGCTGCGGAGGTGCTGCGCGCCTACGAGAAGACGATGCGTGATCGCAATACGACACCGGAATATCCGGACAACGTTCACCCATTACAGCGGGGCCGCTAGCATGGAGGCGTACATTGTCGAATGGCTGCATCTGCTCACGCGGTGGGCGCATTTCATTACCGGAGTCGCCTGGATAGGCTCGTCGTTTTATTTCATCTGGCTGGACAACCATCTCGAGGCACCGAAGCAAGCGAGTGACGACGAAAAAGGCGTCGGCGGTGAGCTCTGGTCGGTGCATGGAGGTGGTTTTTATCACTCTCAGAAATATCGCGTAGCGCCGCAGGTTCTGCCGGAAACGCTGCACTGGTTCAAATGGGAGGCCTATACGACCTGGCTGACGGGGATGTTCATGCTCATTCTCGTTTACTGGTACAGCGCGCAGGTCTATTTGATTGATTCCAGCGTTGCCGAACTATCACCTCTCTCTGCCGTCGGTATTGCGATTGCTATTATTCTGGGTGGCTGGTTCGTGTACGACCTGTTGTGCAAGACAAAACTCGGTAACGACGACAGGACCTTCGCAATCGTCTTGTTCGTCCTCGTGGCCGTACTCGCGTGGGGGCTGTGTCAGCTTTTCAGTGGTCGCGGCGCCTACATTCACTTCGGTGTCGTGCTCGGTACGATCATGGTCGCAAATGTGTTCTTCGTCATCATTCCAGGGCAGAAGCGCATGGTTGCTGCGGCGCAGCGTGGCGAAGCGCCAGACCCGCGAGATGGAATCAAGGCAAAGCAACGCTCGGTGCACAACACCTATTTCACCTTGCCCGTGTTGTTCGTCATGACGAGCAATCACTATGCAATGACCTACAGCCACGAATACAACTGGGCCATTCTCATCGCGATGTCGCTGGCTGGTGCCTTGATTCGCATCTATTTTGTTGCGAGACACAAAGGTCACGCGTCTCCAATACCCATCATCATTGCGGTGTTGTTGCTCGCTGCTGTTGCCGCATTGATCACACCGCGAGCAAATGCCGCCTCCGGTGAGGCTGTCGCTTTCGACGATGTGCGGACCGTTGTTCATCATCGCTGCACGACCTGCCATTCCGCACAGCCGACGCACCCGGCATTTCCGGCAGCACCTGGCGGTGTTGTGCTGGACACCGATGTACAAATCGTTGCGGAAGCGCAGCGTATCCATCAGCAAACGGTCGTCACGCGCGTCATGCCAATTGGCAACCTCACGGGCATCAGCGAAGCGGAGCGCGACCTGATTAATCGTTGGTATCAGGTCGAAGGGAATAAAAATGGCGAATGACACGTATCCCAGAGACATGTGCGGCTATGGTCGCCAGCCTCCTGATGCCGCATGGCTCGATGGCGCACGTACTGCCGTGCAATTCGTTATCAACTACGAAGAAGGTGCGGAAAACTGTGTGCTACATGGTGATACCGCATCTGAGGCGTTTCTCTCGGAGATTGTCGGCGCTACAGCAATCGAGAGCCAACGCCATATGAATATGGAATCGCTTTATGAATATGGCTCCCGGGCAGGTTTCTGGCGCCTGCATCGTCTGTTCACAGAGCGCGGACTGGCGGTGACCGTGTTTGGTGTGGCAATGGCGCTGCAACGCAATCCGGAAGCAGTGTCGGCGATGCTCGCGGCAGACTGGGAAATTGCGAGCCACGGCTATCGCTGGATCGACTATCAGTTTGTCGACGAGGCAACAGAGAGCAAGCACTTGCGGCAGGCGATCGATATTCACAGCAGCGTAACTGGCGGCCGACCCACCGGATGGTATCTGGGTAGGTGCAGCCCGCAAAGTCACCGACTTGTTGCTGAAGAGGGCGGCTTCACTTACAACGCCGATTGCTATTCCGATGACTTGCCTTATTGGGATCGGTCTTTCGACACGCCGCAACTCATGGTGCCCTATACCCTGGATGCCAACGACATGCGCTTTGCAACACCGCAGGGCTTCAATTCGGGGCAACAGTTCTTCGATTATCTCAAGGACACGTTCGACGTCTTGCATGCCGAAGGCTCGAAGATGATGTCCGTCGGTTTGCACTGCCGATTGGCGGGCAGGCCGGGCCGCGCTGCTGCATTGGCGAGATTCCTGGACTACGTCGGGGATCAGGACGATGTCTGGGTCGCACGACGTATCGATATTGCTGATCATTGGCGCGAACGGTTTCCGGCTGAATCCTGATGGCGATTTCCGAAGCTGAGTTTGCAAAGAAGTATGCCGGCATCTACGAACACTCCGCGTGGGTCGCAGAGGAAGCAGCTGCCATCGCGGCGACGGCGGATAGCCTGGCGAGAGTGGCCGAAGTTATGGCCGACTGCGTGGACAATGCGTCGACTGAACGTCAGCTGGCGTTGATTCGGGCGCATCCGGATCTGGCGGGCAAGGCGCAGATCGCGGGAGAACTCACCGCAGAGTCAACGACCGAGCAGGCCAGAGCCGGTCTGGATCAGTGTTCCGCGGAAGAGTATGAACGCTTTCAGTCCCTGAACAGCGACTACCATGAGAAGTTTGGCTTTCCGTTCGTGATGGCGGTCAGGGACAGTTCTCGTGCCGACATTCTCGCGGCCTTTGAAAGCCGGTTGAGCAATGACCCGGGTACAGAATTCGAAACTGCGCTGGCAGAGATTCACAAGATTGCGCGGCTAAGACTCGAAGCGATGGAGATCGACTAATGGCCGAATCAACAAATCCGTTTCGCGCGTGGATCCGGCTCGAGCAGCCGCGGCTCGGGACCAGCGTGACGTATGCCACCGACGAGTTTTTCGCGGCGAAAGAGCGCCTTATTGATTTCGCAGAGCCCGTGTTCATTGATGACAAATATGACGATCACGGCAAGTGGATGGATGGTTGGGAGAGCCGCCGCAAGCGCTCGGCAGGCCATGATCATTGCATTATCAAGCTGGGTGTTGCGGGCATTGTGCACGGCGTCGACATTGACACGAGTTTCTTCACCGGCAACTTCCCGCCGCAGGCCTCGATCGAGGCTTGCGTGAGCCAGGATGAGATACCCGCCGGCGGGTGGACAGAAATTCTTGGGCAAACGGATCTCGAGGGTGATACGCATCACTATCTCGCTATCGAGAGCGACTCGATCTGGACGCATTTGCGGCTCAACATTTTTCCGGACGGAGGCATCGCACGTTTGCGCGTTTACGGTGAGGTGCAAACGGATTTTTCTGCCGTGGCTGGTACTGTCGACCTGGTCGCACTCGAAAACGGCGGTCGTGCCATCGACTGCAGTGATGAACACTATGGCAGCATGCACAATCTGAATGTCGCCGGTCGCGGCGTAAATATGGGTGACGGTTGGGAAACGGCACGTCGTCGCGGGCCCGGCAATGACTGGGTCATTCTGGCGCTGGGGCACACGGGTGTCGTCGAGAGCGTCGAGGTTGATACGGCGCACTTCAAAGGCAACTACCCCGATCGCGTCTCGCTGGAGGCAGCCATGTTCACGGACGATGATGACGTAGAGCACGATAGTCCGACGTGGCAGACGTTGTTGCCGGAATCAAAGCTCGATATGGACAAGCAACACTTTCTCGAAGACGAACTATTGTCCATCGGTACCGTGAGTCACGTGCGCATGTCCATCTATCCTGATGGTGGCGTGAGTCGCCTGCGCCTGCATGGCCGAATCGATCCCAAGGACTAGCTCATGGCAATTACGTTGACACCGCAAGAACTGACCCGCGACGGCTTTGCTCCGTTCGGTGACGTTATCGAGACCAGCAGCGAGCGTACGGCAGAAATGAACGCCGACCGATTCGAGCGTTTCGATGATCTGTGCACGCTGGATATGGCTGATGCTGGCCGGACCGCTGTCAGTATTACGCGTTGTCTTGCCGCGACGTCTTTGCCGTATTCCTTAGACATGGTCGAACGTCATCCGCTTGGCAGCCAGGCATTCATCCCGTTGGCGCCGTGCCGCATGATCGTCGTGGTCGCATCGGCTGCGGAGAGTGTGACCGCCTGTGACTTGCAGGCATTTGTGACAAATGGCCGACAGGGCATCAACTACCATCGCGGAACCTGGCACATGCCATTGATTGCGTTTGAGGAAGGCCAGGAATTTTTGATTATCGATCGCGCCGCCGGCCAGGCGAATTGTGAAGAACGTAGCCTCGATGAGGCCGTCACGCTGGTCGAGGGTTAATCGTGCAGCAGGCATTCAGGGCATCGATTCTTCACTGCCTTGCGGACCCCGGGCCGCACGCCAGCGAAGCTGCCGTTGAGTATTTTCAGGATGGCATTTTGCTGATTGAAGACGGGGCGGTTGCTCAGCTTGGCGCGGCCGACGAACTGTTACCTGCGCTGCCGGAAAATACCGCTGTCGAAGATCTGACGGGCAAGCTGATCGTGCCAGGCTTTGTCGACTGCCACGTGCATTATTCGCAGCTCGATATTATTGCGTCCTACGGTGAGCAGCTGCTCGACTGGCTCAATCGCTACGCTTATCCCGCAGAGGCACAATTTTCAGATGCACAGCACGCGCGCTCCGTGGCCGATGTCTTTCTGGACGAACTGCTACGCAACGGCACAACGACTGCGATGGTGTTTGCGACTGTTTTTCCGCAATCCGTTGATGCCATTTTTGCGGCAGCCGAAGAGCGTGGCATGCGGCTTATCGCCGGCAAGGTGCTCATGGATCGACTGTGTCCTGACGAGCTTTCCGACAGTGCGGAAACGGGTTACGCGGATAGCAAGACGCTGATCGAGCGCTGGCACGGCAAAGACCGGCTTGGCTATGCGATCACACCGCGCTTCGCATTGACCTCGACGGACGAGCAACTCGAGGCTGCCGGGCGTCTCGCCAGCGAGTATCCCGATACCTGGGTGCATACGCATCTCGCCGAAAACCAGGAAGAGGTCGATCAGATTGCGGCGCAATTCCCATGGAGTCGTAGTTACCTGGACGTCTATGACCATTTCTCTCTGCTACGCGAGCGCTCGGTATTTGCGCACTGCCTGCACCTCGATGCCGCTGATCGCGCGTTGATGGCTGACAAAGGGGGTGCCGGCGCGTTTTGTCCGACATCCAACCTGTTTCTGGGAAGCGGTCTTTTCGACCTGCAGTCGATGTCGGATGCGGGGGTTAAGGTCGGGCTTGCAACGGATGTTGGTGGAGGAACCAGCATATCGATGCTGCGAACCATGAGTGAGGCTTACAAAGTGCTGCACCTGCAGGGCCAGTCTCTGCCGGCGAGCCGTGCCCTGTACCTCGCGACTCTCGGTGCAGCCAGCGCACTGTGTCTCGACGATGCAATCGGTAATTTCGAGCCTGGTAAGGAGGCGGATTTTGTCGTTCTCGACCCGGACGGCTCAACGATGACTGCCCGCCGCGCGCAAAGTGCAGCGTCAATCGAGGAACTGATGTTTGCGCTGATTTTCCTCGGTGACGATCGCAACGTCGCGGCCACCTATATTCAGGGACAGCTCAGTCCAGCAACGGCTCAAGCCGATCGATGATCGACCCAAGTTCCGGTCGATTCTCGCGAAGTTCCTCAATCGACATGCCCGTCAATTCGTAGGGTAGCGCGAGCCAGTCGGAGGTCTCATGGACGAAATAGTCAGGCACCCGCAGTGTCTTTTCCCCTGGGCGGTACCAGACTGAGGCGATACGAATGTCTTGCGGCAGGTTTCTGCGGGTCTTGCGCGTGAGTTGATCGATGACGGCTTTGACGCTGGAACCCGTGCTGTAGACGTCATCGACGATTAGCAGGGAGTGATGCGAGCACAGGTTTTCGAGCAAATACTGCAAGCCATGTACGCGAATGGTATCGGCCTTGCTGACCATTTCGGTGTAACTCGGCGCGCCACGATAGGAAGTTCGGATCGCAATGTGGTCGGTCTTGATGCCGAGAAAGTCGAGGCCTTCCTGCACCGCTATGCCGACAGCGCTACCACCACGCCACAGCCCGACGAGGAAGTCAGGATGGAATCCGGCTTCGGCGATATTGGCAGCGAGCTGGAAAGAATCCCGTAACAGGTCGTCCGCGGCAACGAAATGCTTGTTCATGGTTATTTCAGGCCTGTGCTGCGGTAGAATCTGGGCGGCCATTATAACGACTGCCGAAAGACGCATCAGCAATAATAACGAGGCAACAGAATAACAATGGACAAAACCGTACTTTCGGCACAAGACCTGCTCGAAGACTCATTTCGCCTGGGCCTCAGAGTTCTGGAGAGTGGCTTCAAGCCCACGATGATCATCGCCATCTGGCGCGGCGGTACTCCGGTCGGTATGGCCGTGCAGGAGATCATGTCGTATTGCGGTGTTGCATCTGACCACATTGCGATCCGCACCTCCTCTTACATCGGTGTGGATCAACGAGGTGCGGTTGCGGTTCACGGCCTCAATTACATTATCAAGAAAATATGCCACGACGATCGCGTGCTGATCGTCGATGACGTTTTTGATACTGGCAATACCATCGTGGCCGTTATCGAAGAGTTGACGAAACGGGCTCGCGGCAATACTCCAGAGGATATTCGGGTTGCGGTTCCCTGGTACAAACCAAGCCGTAACGAAACGGAAATCGAGCCCGACTACTGTATTCGTGAGACAGCTGAGTGGCTGGTCTTTCCGCACGAGCTGGATGCGTTGACACCTGACGAACTGCATCAGGAGCGCCCGGAGATTGCGGCGATTATCGAGGGTGCGAAGAAACTCCAAGAGAGCGCGTGAGCACACCGCCAAGCATGCAGAGAATTTGTGTCTACTGCGGTTCAAGTTCCGGCAACGATGGCCGATATTCTGAGGCGGTCAAAGCACTTGCCGAGGTTCTCGTTCGGCACGAACTGGAACTCGTTTACGGCGGCGCATCGAAAGGCACGATGGGCACTCTGGCCGACGCGGTACTGGAGCTTGGCGGTGCGGTGCACGGCGTTATTCCCAAGATGCTGCAGGAAAAGGAAATTGCGCACGAGGGACTAACGGAGTTACACGTCGTCGTATCGATGCATGAGCGAAAATCGATGATGGCGGCGCTTTCAGATGGGTTCATCGCCTTGCCCGGCGGCTTCGGTACCCTCGAGGAACTAATTGAGATTCTTACCTGGGGTCAACTTCGATTTCACGACAAGCCCTGCGGTGTGCTCAACGTGCTGGGGTACTTCGACAAGCTGCTGGACTACCTGGATCACACGCAGTCAGAAGGATTTTTGCGTGCCGAGAATCGGTCTATGCTGTTATGCGATGCAGACCCTGCCGGACTGATACAGCAGTTCGAGCGTTATACAGCGCCGCAGATCGACAAATGGAACAACTAGAACAACAGTCGTAATTTGCCTTTCGCTGCCGAGCGCAGGTTATGGGCGAACAGCGAATATTGAATTCCCAGTCGACGACCCTTGAGCTCGGCGCCAACGCAAACCCGTAACGGCTCGCTGAACACCTCATTAGGCTCGCCAGGTTCGATGTCACCGAGCTTGATCGATATATTGATGGAATCGTCGCGCAGGCTGACGGCCGGATACTCGGCCTGTTCGGCCGGCGTGCGATCGATGAAGCGATCATCACGCGGGATCTTGGGCAGCCTCGTGGCGACGTGAAACGCGTTGTGATTCGGCATTACCAGCGTTAGCGACGCATCCCGGATAGGCTCCTCACTTTGGTTGTAAACAACGAGCTGGAGTCGTGTCGTGTGTTCTTCGAACAAAAAGTAATCGTCATGATCGCGATAACGCCGCTCGATCTGGCGCATTTCCGTCATGATGTCTTCAGTGGACCGGTCTTCGTAAGGACTGTCCGTTCCGAACAACCGCGCATGCGTGAGGCGTGCAACAGCCGTATTCGAGGTTGAGGCGTGTACACGACTTTGCGCCTCGATGAGCTCGTGCAGTTTGGAGCTGGCAACTGCCGAAGGCAGATTCGAAATACTGAAGGTCTCGAGTTTTTGATCTTTGTGAATGATGTCGCCTGGAAAGCCGATCTCGATGTTGGCCGCCGACACCGAATCGCGGAACTTTATCTCGAACAGCGACTGCAACTGCCGCCGACCCATCTTGATGGTCGAGTCGTTGACGCGAGCATAAGCATCGCCACGCCGCAAGGTTTGCGAATGATCAACACGCATCATGTAAGGCCGATCCTGGCAGTCGCCGATTTCAAATACGCCGACTCGTTCGCCCTCGACGGTAACCGGTTGATAACGAATCCGTATCGGCGGTTCAATATGCTCGTTGGCAAGGGACTGATACGCTGGTTTTCCCGAAAAATCGTCGGAGTCGACCGCGTACATTCGTTTACGACCTTTCTTATCGAAATCCATGCCTGTAATGATGTAACGCGCACCCTCGACCGATGCATTCGCCATGGCGAGAATATCGCGCAGGAACGCCTCGACGCCATTCCTGCCGTAAGCGCGTTTGCGAAAGTGTACGGCAGTCGATGGCGTCGCCGAGCGTGCAATGCGGGCGAGACGGTTCATACCCCATGAACTATGACCGATTATGTTGAAATGGCGCGGGAACTAATCGTCATTTCTGAGAAATCAGGACCACGCAGGAATCTGCAACAGAATGCAGATGCGCACCACAGTATTGATGTACACGTTGACGAAACTACATAACATATTGTTTTTAAAGTAAAAATGACCAATCAACCAGAATCGCTAGACATTCTCACGGTGCCACCCCCGACATTCTCTGTGGACGAGGTCGCAACGCACGTTCTCGATCAGTACGGGCTGGCGGGTGAATTCACAGGATTGGTCAGTGAACGAGACCAGAATTTTCGCCTGACCCGCGACGATGGACGTCGTTACGTCGTGAAGATTGCGAATTCAGGCGAACCGGAAGTCATTACCGATTTTCAGATCCAGGCGCTGTTGCACATAGAGAAACATGGTTGCGCCGTAGCGGTACCGAGGATCATTCGGACCACGAACGGGTCTGTCTCGACGACTTTGCTCGCGCAAGGATTGGCGCACGTTGTGCGTGTTGCGACTTTCGTACCAGGGCGACCGCTCGGAGACTGCGACAACAATGCTGATCTTGCACGCAAACTGGGAATTTGCCTGGCGGAAACTGACGCAGCGCTGCGTGGCTTCGAACATCCGGGCGACAGTCCGGCTCTGATTTGGGACATGCAACGCGCGTCTGACCTGCGCAACCTGGTTGAGTTGGTGCCGGACGTGG
>PVMS01064589.1_pt1 | contig 15627 bp, 11 predicted proteins | sample 1853461 | NCBI WGS metagenome assembly PVMS01 (sample SAMN08582032, study PRJNA380276) | Marine sediment metagenome, whole genome shotgun sequencing project. | isolation source: ocean sediment barecode stripped | collected 2017 | reverse complement strand
TCCAGATCCCAATTCTCCAATGCAACCTTGGGCGGCTCATAGGACTTCTTGCAATACGTGCATACCTTCCTGACCAGACGCTGAGCAATCGATAACAACATGACAGAAGAAACAAGAAACGGCTCGATTCCCATATCAATCAATCGAATGATGGCACCGGCAGCGTCATTGGTGTGTACCGTACTCAAAACTCTGTGGCCGGTCAGGGCTGCCTGAACTGAAACAGAGGCCGTTTCAGGATCACGGATCTCACCCACCATAATTACATCTGGATCCTGACGCATTACGGATCTGAGTCCGCTAGCAAAGGTCATGCCCGCCCTTCTGTTAAACTGGATCTGTCTTATCTTATCAAGCCTGTATTCCACAGGATCTTCCAGAGTGATGATATTGATATCCGGTCGATTGATTTTCTTTATAATAGAATATAAACTGGTGCTCTTGCCGCTTCCTGTTGGTCCGGTACTCAGAATCATTCCATAAGGCTTGTTGATCACGCTTTCGACTTTTTCCCTGTCAGCGGAGCTCATGCCGAGGCGCTCGAGAGAGTAGACACCGCCACTGGTGTCAAGGAGGCGAAGGACCATGTTTTCACCATAAATGGTGGGCATGGTGGATGACCTGATATTGATTTCCTTGTTAGCCATCTTGATGGTAAACCTTCCATCCTGGGGAATTCTTGAAACTGCGATATCCATATTAGCCAGGATCTTTAACCTGGAAATAACCAGCAATACCATCGATTTTGGCGGACCCGGCACCTCATGGAGTTTGCCGTCCACTCGAAACCGTACTTGGACATAATCCCTTTCAGGACTGATATGCACATCGCTGGCGCCTTCACGTACTGCCTGTGATAGAATAGAATTAACCAGACGAACAACAGGAGCCTCTTCAGCCATATCTTGCAGGGAACCCACCTCGACATCTGTTGAGTCCGTTGTTTCGCTATCTTCGACCATTTGATATTCCATCTCTTCCAGGACGCCGCCTATTCCCACGTACGAGCCGTATATGCTGCCGATCAGCTGGTTGAGTTCCTGATCCGTACAAATCACTGCCTCAATTTCGGTATTGGCATAGACCTCGATTATGTCCAGAGCATTGATGTCCATGGGATCAGTCATAGCTACAGTCAGCAGAAATTTGCTTTTGGATAGGGGAGCCATCTGATATTTTTGGGCCATTTCAACCGGAATAATCTCCGCAAGGTTTATATCAACGGGATATTCATTCGGAAGGTATTTTTTCAGTTTCATCTGCTTGGATATAACGTCTTTAATCTGTGCCCCACTGACGACCCCCTCCCGCACCAGGTACTGCCCCAATTTCATATTACTCCTCTTGTGATCGACCACAGCCTTGACAAGCTGCTCATCCGTCAACAGACCGCTATTTACGAGCATTTCTCCGAGTTTCATTTTGCTCCTCTATTCTTTACAAAAATTATAGTTTTACGGCGTTGAAACCAAACATTTAAATCTTTGTGATTCTGGTAATAGTGGGTTAAGATTTTTTCTGAAAAGCGATATCTTTGTCCATTGGCACACAATTCGCGGTGCTTAAGAAAAATGTTAACTTACTGTATCGTATGACAATTGCCTCTCATCGCCTCCGACCCAACAAAAAAGGATCGGCATAAAAAACAATATCCTTTTCCCACATATACAAAACCTTTCCACCCGTGGCCAGCGTCGGAGGCATCTTTTTCAGTTTGGCAAGGGCGGAAGTTTCATCAAAAAAATATTCTCTTAAAAGTACGGCAAATTTCAAGCCCGATATGCTGCTCCAGTATGGGATTATTCGTATTGGCGGTGCATTTACAGGATATGCCCTTAATATATTGATTGCCTCATCAAGCCTGTCTTTCTCTTCAAGGTTTACCCACCAAACCTCCACGGGTAAAGGCTTAACTGTCGCGGGAATAGCCGGAACTGAAATTAAGCTGCCGACCTCAACATAATCTGGATCTTCTATGAATGTGTTTGCCTGTGTCAAAATTTTCAGGTACTTATACTTATAATCAAAAATACCATAAACATCCTCAATCAACCCCCACAACGTTCCCTTGTGCCTTAAGGCCACTTGTCCCAGCAACATAGGTAATTTTTTTTCAAAACTGGGCATTTCAGATGAAGATTCCGCTGCGGTTGCAATAACCGGGCTTTGTCCTGTTTCAAGCGATTCCAAAATTTCCGTTTGTTTGTCCGAAATTATCTGAGCAGGCTGAACCACTCCTTTCTCTGATTTTTCAAGATCATTGTCTTCTTGAGCTGCCGGAGGCTTGATCTCTGGCTTCTTGTTTTGAACACTTGCCGTTTTCAGCACTTCGGGTTCCAATTCCGCCGGCATTTCCAAACTCTCCGACACAATAGGACTTTGTTCTGTTTCAGGCGGTTCTTCAATTTCTATTGGTTTGTCGGAAATTATCTGAGCAGGTTGAACCACTTCTTTCTCTGATTCTACAAGGTCAGTATCTTTTTGAGCTACCGGAGGCTTAATCTCTGGTTCCATATTTTGAACGCTTGCCGTTTTTAGACCTTCGGGTTTCTGCGCCGCCGGCATTCTCAAACTCTCTATTGCTATTCCGGCCGTTATTGTCACTACTAACAAACCGACAAGCACTGTCACCGGAACCCAGCGCAATTTCCTCTTAGGTTCGGAAAAGTCCCTCTTAACACATGAACGTACCATGAACCAGCCGACCTTGGACCGATTCTGTATAATCATCGTCAGAATGGTTCGATGACACAGGTTGATGATTTTGCGCGGGTATCCACCGGTGGAATTGTATATGGCCCATAAGGCCGGATAACTGAAAAGGATCGGAGTTTTCGCTTCCGCACTCGACTGTTTTAGCCTGAACCGGATCATCAGCCTCGTATCCCGGAAATCCAAAGGTTCCAACAAATGATAGAGATTAATCCGATCGGCTAAATTGGTATATTCTTCGAGGACCTTTTCAAATTCCCTTTGAGCAAAAATGGCTATTTGAAGCAACTTATATTCGTTGGTTTCATAATTAAGAAATTCACGCAGAATTTCGAGACAGAAAACAGGAATCTTTTGCCCTTCGTCGATTATGAGGACAACCGTCTTATTCTCATCCACGCCTCTGCGAAAGATATACTGTTTAATGATCTCTTTCAACTGCCAGTCATCTGCATCGCTTGAAGGTTTATTACCTTTAAACATTTCAGCGACTGTGGCCAGAAATTCTGAGGAGCTCTTGAAATAAGGATCAAGTATGAGATGGGTTTCAACATTGTCATCCGTGGCAAAACCGCGAATAAGCTGCCGGCAGAGAGTAGTTTTACCGGTGCCCACATCACCGATAATCACATTCAAGCCCCGGCGCAAACGCAGAGAAAGCTCTAATTTTTGGAGACATCCGAAATGCTGGCGTGACTGGTAGAAATACTCGGGGTCAGGCGAGTTGGAAAAAGGTTCCTTGTTTAAATTAAGGATACTGAAGTAATCCATTTTTTTATATAAAAGCGTTGATAATCTTTTGGTGGCACGATTCCCTTATTGCTGCGTTGTTTCAGGATCGAGCGGAGGCTTTGTTGGTGCTGGATTTTACATTGTCTCATCCTGAGAATCGGCCAGCACCCGTTCCTTGAGAATATGCGGCGTAATGAATATGAGCACGTCAGTCAATTCATTTTCCTTTTTTGTACCCTTGAAAAAATAGCCCAATAAGGGGATTTTGCTTAGCAAGGGAACTCTCGATTCTGAATCATCAACCTTCTCCCTGTTCAACCCCCCGATGACTGTGGTCTGCCCGTCAAGGAGTATTACGGTGGTTTCAGCTTTTTTGGTGTCAATAATGGGCTGTCCCCCTAAGATGAGGGTCTCTTGAAAATTGACCTCATCTTTCGTGGTTACAATCTTCAGTTTAAGTGTTTCCTCTCCTATCACATGCGGGGTTACCTCCAAGCTGAGAACCGCTTTTTTATATTCTATTTTAGAATCGCCATCCACGAATGTTTCATAAGGAATATCCTGGCCGCTCTCGATTACAGCCTTCTGGTTATCAAGGGTTGTGATGGAGGGGCTGGAAAGGATATTTACCTTGCCTTCAGTCTCAAGGGCTGAAAGCTGGACCGAAAGAATACTTTTTCCTAAGTCTTGAGCAAGGTAGCCCAGCGTCATCCCGAATGGACTTATGACGGGAAAATTGACGACATTACCTGAAGTGGGATCAAGCGGCGTGTCAAGATCACCGGTTGTCCCTGAGCTATTTGCACCAGGGGTAACCCATTGGGTCAGGTCCCCGGAGGTAGTTTTATACAGGCCTCCCCATTGGACACCGAGTTCGCGGGAGGTGGACCGGGTAGCTTCAACAATGTTGGCCTCTATCAGGATCTGACGGGTCGGCCGGTCCAGTTCTTCAATCAAGGGAATCATACTTATTATATCGTCCCGGAGCGCCTGGATGATCAGCGAATTGGTGTGCTCGTCCACAGTGATTGATCCGATCGGTTCCCCCTTATCGTTTTTGGTGAAAAACACTGAAAGGCTATCTTTGAGGCTGGTTGCATCCGCGTAGTCGATCTGGAATATTTGGATTATGGGCGGTTCCACCAATTTAAAATCTCTCATCTGAGCCTGTCTTTTCAGGTCCTGATCCATATCTTCCACGGTCATGATACGGATGATGTCCCCTTCCCAGTCAAAAGAAAGACCATTGGTGCGCAGGATACCGCGAAACACCTGATCCCAGGGCGCATTTTTTATACTGACATCGGCTTTTCCTTTTACCTTTTCATTGATCATAATATTCTGATTAGCAGCTCTGGCCAGAGTGCGGATGAGCACGTCCACGTCGACATCGTACATCTTCATTGTAACTTTTCTGGTGGGAAGAGCCTTTTCCGGCCTGGCCTTTATCCTTTCACCAGCCAATGCACCCTTTTTCCGTGAAATGTCAACAACTCGCTTTTTGGCTGAAGGTGAATACCCTCTGGATTTTTCAGCCCTAATCTTCCACTTTTCAAAGAACGAATCTTTCGTTGCGCTCTTTTTTCCGGCACATCCAGGGAGCAGCGCAAAAAGAAAGATAATGAAAAACAACCACGGTATAATATTATAATAATGTTTTCTATTCATGTCATTTTCACCCAATCTGTGCCATCCAAAAAAACAGTGTTAATAAAGTGTGTTATGGTAAGCCCAAAGCGATAAATTGGTTTTTGAAACCGCATTTAATACATTTCTTGCAATGGCAAAACGATTATATTGTCCCTCCCTTTTACCCCAATTACTACCTTTGTTGGAAAAATATTTTTAACAAAATATCCATCCTGCTCCAAATCATCGCCTGCTTCATATTCCATGCCATTTATAACAACCAGGGACTTCATTCCCATATTAAGATATCCTGAGTAAGTAAAGTCCGCTTTTTCGACTGAAGTCACGGCAAGTTCCCTGTCAGCCTTGGCCAATATAGCCATTTCGGATCTTATAAAAGGGTCCTTTTTCAATTCGGTTTTAGCCCTGGATATGATATATCTAGAAGAATCTGAAAGATCTTTATTAGCCATCTTGTTAGACAGATCGTTTACGAAACTTTTTGTTCCTCCCCCCTTCGAGCTGTCAAAGCTGATCTTGGGAGAAGAAGAGGTAAAGAAAAGGCTATAACCGCCTACCATAACAGCCAGAAACATCAGAATGAGTATCACTTTTTCTCGTCTAGACATTTTATCAACTATTCTAAATATAAGTTAAGATAATCTATTGGTATTACTTACAATTTTCCATACTTCCCACCAAAACGTCACATGAAATATCCGGGCTATTCCCGCGCCATCCATAATTTGAGCCTGATGTCTTTTAAATCCTGAGCAGTCCGGATCTGAATCTGTTCTATATGTTCAAAATATGATACTTCTCCCAATAAAACCAAGAAATTGCGCAAATCAAACAATTCACCTTTCATGACAACGGTCATCTCCAAAAACCCTGCACCGCCTATTAATGAGTCGAGATCCGGCATAATACCACCGATTTTAAGATGACTCCTTTGAGCAATTTCTTGAATCATTGATGAAACTCCATCGATTTCGTCTCGGGCAAGTTTTTTCTTTTCTGGCAAAGGCAATAAACCAGACTCTTTGTGACGTGCCTTATTTAAAAGATCTTGAAAAAGAGGAAAAAGTAACTTCTGTTCTTCGATGCGGGCTTTGGTGATTTCAATCTCTGAATCCGTTTCGCCCAGAGACATATGATAAGGGTAAATTATAAAAACAAAAAATGTGAAAAGAACCCCTATGCATAGTATTAGATATGTGGTAATCCGTTTTGACTTCATCATTTGTTCTTATTCAGATGCTATGTTTTACATTAAGTCCAACTGGACAGTGAACTGCAGGACCTCTTTATCTTCAAAGAATTTAAAAGACCTTTTTTTAATTACGGGTCGGCTAAAAATTGGCGAGCTTTTTAGTTTGACTATATAATCAGCTAAAGATGTTTCAAGCTTCATGCGGTCTCCGAATATAACGCCTTCAATATTCAACAGTTTATTCTTATCCTTGCTCTCTTTTTCTTCCTGATTATATGCAAAAGGCTGACCAAATTCAGCTATAATACTGAACAATCTAATATTGGAAGGCGTCAACTCAGATATTTCACTGATCAATGCCATACCCAAATATCTCTTGCTAATCGCATCCAAAGTATCAGTTTTGCGTTGAACTTTGGCCACCATCTTTATTATAAGATTTTGATCAAGAATGGGACTGTGTTGCTCCAATTCCTGCTGAAGTTGAGATAGTGTGGCTCTTTTTCGGTCCAATTTATAGCTCTGCCAAAAAGAAACACCAATACAAAGCGCAAGTAACAACAGGAAAGCCGCGATAAATGAGCGGTTAATAAGAAGAAATTTTGTGTGTTTTTCTTTTTCCTCGTGGGTGAAGATGAAATTTGGAGTTGTGGAGTTATTGGAGAGTGCCATACCCACTGCCGGAACAAAAGCGCCTCTTTCCAATTCTGAATCGGGTACTGAAACGTCACTGGACAAAAATGGATTGGATGTGAAAAGATCAATAGTATCAACATTAAGAGATAGCTGATCGCCAATATAGTCAACTATGCGTCGATTACCACTTACCTCGCCGGAGATGAAAATTTTATTCACACCCCCATCTTTATAGTTCAAGGAAAAATGCTTAATGGTCCTCTCTACCTGCCGGATTACCCTCTCCAGAGCGGGGAGAATCATTTTGAATATATCGTCGGCCTTGTACTCAAGCCCTGACTCTACATCAGTCAAAGTTAATGAATCGTGAGTTATAGTAAAAAAAAGCCTTTGAGCCTGTTCTTCATCAATCTGCGTCGTGTCATCCAGATTCACGCTCATGGCTGTACCATCCGCATCATCTGTCACTACGGATTGTTCCGGTAGACCATTATCGGCTTGTTCACTTATAGATGCGATCATGCTTTTTATACCAGCTTTAATGTCGCGGGACAAGACAAGGTTTCCTTTTGAAAAAATAGCGATGCGCGACCAATCACTTCCAATGAAAAGAGTGCATGTATTCTCTCCATCGGTTTCAATCCATTGGGATCTTACTAGATTCTGGAGTGCAAAAGGAACAATCGATATGCCTGTCAGTGGGTAGCCGCTTTTTGAAAAGATGTGTTTAAGTTGACTGATTTCCCGCTTTGGTGCCGCGTAAGACATAATTTCTATCTTTTCGTCACCATCTTCAGCGATTTCACCCAAAATATTAAAATCAAAGATCTCTTTGTTCTCATTAAAGGAAACTTCTTTTTTAAATGTCCAATAAACAGCATTGGCAATTTGTTTCTTAGGCACCAGGGGAATACGCAAATAGCGCGTTGTCACATTAGCAGAAGAGATAGCGCTCCAGATCTCAACATTTTTTAAATCACCACAAAAGTCATTTAGTGCGGATTGTAAAAAAATAGAGAATTGCGGATTATCTATTGACATGTCGGATTCAAAAGGCAGACTCGAATATCCCAGCATCTCCTGCTTTCTATCCAAAGCCTGGCCGATCTTTACCATTTTCAATTCTCCCCCGCCGATATCTACACCAACTACAATTTTCTTCTTGAGGGGAAATGCTTGTATTAATGAGTTTTTCAGACTGCTTGTGGTTGATTGGCGTGGAGCAATAGAAGTTGAGTCAGAAGCTGTATCACTCTTACCACGAATCAGATCAAGAAGCTTTTCAGTTGATGAAATATCATCATGTCTTGCCAAATCTGCTCTCCAATAAATAATATTTGATGAAATCATCTGCCTGGATTTCGAAAGTAGATTGCCACGGGCAGATGAATTTAGTTAGTTAGTTAAATATAGGATTTTACCAATAAAAATATGATTTGTCAAGGATAACCTACATTTTTTATGAGACAAGTTTCATAATCTCGTATAAAGTCAACTATAATGATAGATGCCCGCTCACCGATCAGGTCAAGGACAGGCTTCACGGGCATGACGATATTTTATCTATATGAATTTACTTCCTTTATTATCATTTCCGCACAAGCGTGAATCCAAAAAATATTGATTTTAATCTTTTTGCGAAAACATCAATCTTGACTGACAGCCAAAAGATAAATTTTCTTGCGCAGTTAGTTGTTTAGATGTATTATAAAAAAATTCTATCAAAAATTTGTTTACCACAAATTGCTTCAACAATGCAAATGCTTTGCCCGGTTTCAAGCATTGGATCCTTGATGCAACCCGGCGACGGAGGCGCCAAATGATTGATAAAACTAAAAAAGCTTCAAACATAACGGATAATATGGTTTTTTGGGGATTTGGGCTTGCTGCAATTTACTGGTTTCTTGAGTCCGTGTTATATGTTCTGTTATCGGAGAATGCTGATTTTTTTCATCGATTGATCTTTGATGTCGATGGAATCTTGACGCGTGTGTTTGTTTTATGCTTTTTCATGATTTTTGGTTCCCATGCTCAATTCATTATTACCAAACGCAAAGAGGCAGAAGATGCGCTGACGGAGAGTGAAAAAAAGTATAGAACCATCATCGAAAGCTCCGAAGACGGGTATTATGAGGTTGATATCGAGGGTAATTTTGATTTCTTCAATAACTCCATGAACAAAATCTTAGCATATCCCAAAGATGATATTTTGGGGAAAAATGTAAGGCATTTTATGGATGAGGAGAATGCCAAGAAAGTTTCTGAGACTTTTAATCATGTCATTCAGACAGGAATAACAATTAAAGCAACTGACTGGACTCTTATCAAAAAGACCGGCGAAAAGTGCTTTGTTGAGCCGTCCATATCTTTAATAATTGAAAAAGAACATCCAATCGGGTTTAGGGGGTTTTTAAGAGACGTCACCGAACGCAAAAAGGCCGAAGAACTTAAACATGCTAAGTTGGCCGCTGAAAGTGCCAGCAAAGCCAAAAGCAATTTTCTGGCCAACATGAGCCACGAAATTCGAACCCCCCTGAACTCAATCATCGGATTAGTCGAGTTGATGCTGGATACGGATCTGAACCCCAGACAGAGAGACGACTTGGACGTAGTCAAAGCGGCTGCCTACTCTCTCCTCTCTGTAATCAACGATATCCTCGATTTTTCCAAAATAGAAGCCGGCAAGTTGGAATTGGAGGAAACCGCCTTCAAAATGAGAGATTTTATTGGTGAATCTTTAAGGATAATGGCTGGGAAAGCCCATGAGAAGCGGCTTGAATTGGCCTATCGCATTGCTTCAGATGCCCCTGATCATATTGTCGGCGATCCAGTCCGCTTTCGTCAGGTTTTACTTAACCTGGTCGGCAATGCTATCAAATTTACGGAAGCGGGTGAAATCGTAGTTAATGTGCAACTCGACCAACAAGACGGAACAGAAGCTCTTATCCATATCTCAGTCAAAGACACGGGTATAGGTGTTCCGATTGAGAAGCAAGAAACCATATTCGGCGCCTTTGATCAGGCCGAAAGTAGCACATCGCGCCGGTTCGGCGGCACAGGACTCGGATTGGCCGTGTCATCCCAACTTGTGGACCTGATGGGTGGCCGGATCTGGTTGGAAAGCCAACCCGGCAAGGGCAGCACATTCCACTTTACTTCTCGATTTGTTGTACAGCCCGATGAAGATGAAGCTTTGCTTTTCGACGTTGATCTTACTAATACAAGAGTACTGATTGTGGACGACAACGCCACCAACAGACAGATTGTCCAGGAGATATTGGAAAACTGGGGTATATCTTCAAAGGCAGCTTCCGGAATGGAGGAAGCCAAAGAGGTCCTCGTTTCTGTCGAGGATTCTGGGACACCTTTCAATCTGGCCCTTATTGACTCTGACATGCCTGAATCGGACGAATTCACGCTATCCCGGTGGATTAACAGTCAAGACGCTCTGGATATCAATGTTATTATGATGCTTACCCATTCATCCACACGCAGCCAAGCCGAATTAAGTGAACTGGGCGTCAAATGCAGCATTTCAAAACCGATACGCCCTTCTGACTTATTCGACACAATCATGTTCGCCCTTGATATTAAAAAGGTTCATCCTGAAGTCGACTCAAAGATGCAGGATCAAATATTGATTTATGGCCGCCCATTACACATTCTTGTGGCTGAGGACACGCCGTTTAACCAAAAATTCATTCTCCGTTTGCTTGACCGTTGGGGTCACCAGGCGGTGATAGTTGAAAACGGCCAAAAAGCTTTGGAGGCTTTTAATAAAGATGAGTTTGATATTGTACTCATGGATGTCCAGATGCCTGAGATGGATGGTTTCGAAGCTGCGTCGGCGATTCGGGAATCGGAAAAGCAGACCGGAGGTCATATCCCCATAATCGCCATGACCGCTCACGCCATGAAGGGTGATCGGGAACGCTGCATTGAAGCCGGTATGGACGAATATATACCAAAACCCATCTCATCGGATATGCTTCTGAAGGCTATTCAAACTCTAGTGCCCGAAGCAACTCAAGAATCTACTGTTTCCGAAACGGTTGAGGATACCCCTGTGTCTTCTGACAAAGAAGAGCTGAAGGCGATTCAAACCCCAGTGTCTGAAGCAACTCAAGAATCTACTGTTTTTGAAACTGTTGATGATACCCCCTTGTCTTTTGACAAAGAAGAGCTGTTATATGCCTTTGACCATGATTGGAGCTTCTTCAAGGAGGCTGTTGAAATGTTCGTCGGCGACTATCCCTTGATGGTGGACGACTTACGAGAATCCTTGAAGACTAAAGACGCCACCACACTTAGACAGACCGCCCATGCCATAAAGGGTATGACAGGAAATTTTAAGGGCCAAGCTGCTGCCAAGGCAGCCTTGAATTTGGAAGAAATGGGACGAATTGGTGATTTTTCCGGAATTGAGCAGAAGTTCGAAACGCTGATCAATGAGCTTGACAAACTTGAAAAAATGCTCTTGAATTTGATTGAGGAGAACCAAGCTTTATGAATATACTTGTTGCCGAAGACGAAGCCATAGCATTAAAACGATCCAAATACTTTCTGGAAAAATGGGGCCACAGTGTCACAACCGTTCAAAATGGTCTGGAGGCGCTGGAGATGTTTCTTTCATCCAATATCGATCTTGTCATTACAGACTGGATGATGCCTGAAATGGATGGATTGGAGCTTGTTCGCCATATTAGAAGTAGGACTGAAACCCCGTTTTCCTACATCATTCTCCTGACATCCAGAGAGGACAAGAAGGATATTGTTAATGCTCTTGAAACAGGTGTAGACGACTACATTATCAAACCTTTTGATCCGTCTGAACTCCAGGCACGTGTCAACGTTGGTGTGCGAATGGTAAGAATGGAAAGATCATTAATGGAGTTTAGGACAAGTCTGGAGAAAATAGTCCGCCGACAGACGTCCGCCATCCGCCAAACCCAGGAAGAAACCATAATAAGACTGCTATCCGCCCTAGAATCAAGGGACAAGGAAACCGGTGGACACGTTCGACGAATGGGAGCGTTTAGCGTTATTCTGGCTGAAGAGGCCGGCTGGAAACAACCGCGTCTCAACGACCTGCAACTGGCGGCACCAATGCACGACATCGGTAAGATCGGAATCCCTGACACCATTCTGCGCAAAACAGGAAAGCTGAGCGAGGAAGAATTTGAAATCATTAAATCCCATACGATTGTCAGCAGTCAGATTCTCAAAGACTCAAAATACTCCATGCTCCAGATGGCGCACGACATCGCACTATACCATCATGAATGGTGGGACGGGTCAGGCTATCCCTATGGTCTAATAGGTGAAGATATACCTCAAGCCGCACGCATCGTTGCTCTGGTTGACGTCTATGACGCTCTTTCCAATGACCGCTTCTACCGAAAGGCTTCACCAGAGGAGGAAGTCCTCGAAATCATAAAGGGAAACCGTGGAAAACAGTTCGATCCATATTTATACGATCTGTTTATCGAGAAGATTCCTATTTTTAAGCAGATCGCCAAGTCGATCATGTGACATGTGTCGGCCCGAAATCGTGTCACACCTCTAACCTGGAGCTCAAAGGGCTTGTACGTTAGCGTACGCCGCAATGACTCAGAAATGAAGTGCAACGCTGTCCCGATCAAGCGGGATTTACGAAGCCATCATTGAGTATCCATCCAGAAATAGTAGATTTTGGTTCAAGACAAGGCCGCAGGGTTTTTTCGACCGCCCCGAAAAGATCACGGGATCTTCGACAGGCGTAGTGCGCCTACGTCGAGGATCGAAAAAAACCGAGAACGCAGTATTAGGCCGAAAGATGCTGTTTCTGGATGGACACTAGTTAAGCCCCATACCAATAACCAGCCCTATAGCAATACCCAACCCGACAAATATCGACCCCACCACAACTCCGACGGCCATGTTCTTTTCCGCTAATTGCTGAGAAGTGTCGAATGGGGTCATCTTGTCAAATATTTTATATCCTATGATCATAAACGCAATGGTCAATATAGCGCCGGCAATTGCGTAACCAAAGTTTAATAATGTGATGGATATTTCCATTATTTCAAAACCCCCTTAATCTTGTGGATTTTTTTTACGTAACCAATGGTCTCTTGGCTCCGTTTGCCAGTAATATCCGGCAGTGTGGGTTCAATGGATTCCCATAAGTTCGGATTCATCCCTTTTCTCTTTGCCATCTCTTGCGCTTTAAGAATATTTCTTTTACCAGCATTGTAAGATCCAAACATGAAATTAATACGGTCTTGAAATGGGCGTTTTGCCTTCCATGCTTTCCATATCATTCTGTCATAATAAATGCCTGCGGCGATATTCCAGCGCGGCTGTTCTCTGGTGCCTTTAATGCTATGATTTTTTTTAGTGATTTCTTTAAAGGTTCTCGGCATAATCTGCATAACGCCCACTGCCCCTACGCCTGATCTGGCTTTTGCTTTCAATCGCGATTCAGCTACAGCCTGGGCCTTGAAATAACGCCAGTCAAAACCAGGTCCAAAATATCGCTTTGAATACTTTGAAAAGTACTTGTTATATTTTACGACCCTGTTGTAACGCTCAAAGGCGTGGGTTTTACAAGGTATTAGAAGCAATAAAATTATTAAAATATTTTTCATCACCCTATTCAAGTTCCTCGGAAAGCAAGATCGCCTCGGCCACGTGGCGCATCGATTTCCGTGAGTCCATACTCCGTTTTTGGATCCATTGAAATGCATCGTTTCCATCCATTTTCCTTCTGCGCATTAGAATCTCTTTTGCCCTTTCCACCAGCTTGCGGGTTTCCAGTTCCTCCTGAATAACCTTGGTTTTTACCATCAGTTCAGTGTTAATTATGGCTGCCGCCGCTTGATTGGCCACCGCAGTTATCAGGTTTACCTCTGTTTCGGAAAATTTATGGGGTTTGGCAGTAAAACAGTTGAGCGTGCCGATCACTTTCTCATCCTTAACTTGAAGAGGCACTCCGACCATTGCAACCAGGCCAAGTTTTTTTGCCATCTCTTTTTCCTTGAATCTGGGTTCTTTCAGAACATCCTTAATAATAAGCGGACATTTATTTGTTACCACAAAGCCGACAACTCCTTCATCCATGTTTAAGGACCGGTCTTTGACATAATCGGGGTCAATGGCTTGAGTGGCTTTAAGCCTGATCTTTTTTGGAGTTACACTTTCGTCAATAAGCCACAAAGAACAGATTTCAACACCGGTTACCTTGGCCGTGACCATCACAATCAGTTTGAGAATATCTTCCAGGTAAAGGTCCGAAGTAATGACCCGGCTGATGTCCATGAGTGCTTTTATGTATTTTTCGTGGGTTTCGGGTGTGACTTTTTCCATAATTTTAAGACATGCTCATTTTCTGATTTGCAATGAAGTTTCGATTAAGCATTTTTTATATCCTACTGTTAACATGTTATCAACATATATTCTATGATAAAATCACTTTATTTCTTAATGATTTTATTAATAAACCAAAAAAAACCAAAAAAATGGTTGACAAGTCTGCTTGATGTGTTATGAGTAGGTAAACTACTCATAAAGGACCACAGTTGGACAATCTATTCTCAGGACTCATAGCATCTAAGACACGGATCAAGTTGTTGACCCGCTTTTTCTTTAACCCGCTGGCCAAATCCTATTTGAGGGAATTGGCCAAAGAATTCAATGTTTCAACGAATTCGGTGCGGGAAGAGCTCAACCAGCTTACAAGAACCGAGCTCCTCACATCTAAAAAAAGCGGTCGGCAGGTTCATTATATGGCCAACCAGGAACACCCCCTCTTTCCTGAACTCAAATCGATGGTCAGCAAAGTCATGGGAATTGATCAGGTCTTAGACAGCATTGTGAAACGTTTGGGAGACCTGGAAAGCGCTTACCTGATTGATGATTACGCCGAAGGCAAGGATACGGGCATTATTGACCTTTTGCTGGTAGGAGACATTGACCAGTATCATCTCAACGATTTGAGCAGAAAAACTGAACGATATATAAAAAGAAAGATCCGTTCTCTGGTCCTAAGCAGGGATGAATACAACGACATCCTGCCAAAACTGGAAAAAAGACCGCGAGTGCTGATCTGGGAAGCGAACAAGAAATAGGCTATTGTCCGCTTGATTCAAAAATTAAGGCTTTAGATATTTAATATAAATATTTTTATTTCAGCAAGTTATATTACTTTTACCATGTAACCGAAGGGGCGGAGCTGGGTAGAGACTATGGATTTGGTCAAAAAAGAATGTCACAATTTCATGGATCACTCCTATTTTTCCCCAAAAGCACATTGAGCTGAAAAATCGATGGGGAGGAAACCCAACGATAACCTGATGCCATCCAGAAGACAAAGTAACCGAGTAACGGTATATGAGCCGAACCATATAATGAAGGCCGGGATTCGAGTTTGGTCTGAGATGTTTCGGGAGTTGGCCGACTTCAGAGGCCTTATTTGGAGATTAGTGGTTCGCGACCTCTCCGCACGTTATACACAGTCTGTGCTCGGAATTTTCTGGGCTTTTCTCGCCCCTCTCATCATGATGCTTCTCTTTGTCTGGATAAAGGGCAAAAACATCCTTCCTATTGGCGACACGGCAATGCCTTATGCGGCCTTTGTGTTCCTGGGCCAGATGGTTTGGCTTATTTTTGCAGGTGGTGTGACAGCCTCTGCAAGCAGCATGGTGGCGGCCGGCGCCTTGTTGACC
>PVMS01082066.1_pt1 | contig 15629 bp, 19 predicted proteins | sample 1853461 | NCBI WGS metagenome assembly PVMS01 (sample SAMN08582032, study PRJNA380276) | Marine sediment metagenome, whole genome shotgun sequencing project. | isolation source: ocean sediment barecode stripped | collected 2017 | reverse complement strand
ATATTGCAGAGCGAAAGACGGGATTTGAACCCCTGCCTGCCGGCAGGCAGGCGCGACCTTGTCGCTACAATTATCCTTTAATTCTATACTCAAGTTCTCAAAGAATATCAATAATAGAGCGAAAGACGGGATTTGAACCCGCGACCCTCACCTTGGCAAGGTGATGCTCTACCCCTGAGCTACTTTCGCAGTCATTATCTAAAGAACAAGCATTTAAATTACTCAAATGCGAGGGCAAATTTAATACAATTCTACTAAATCCAAAGACTTTTTTAAAAATTTATTTCAATTATTTCTCATTCAGTTCCTCTGAAACTTGTATTTATCCAATAATAAAATATATTTGCAGTAATTATCAATAATTTTATGCAAGCAGCAACAAATTCAATACATAGAAAAATGAATTTTTCTGCAATATTTAGTGACTTCAAGCAATTGACTAAAGTTGGATTGTCATTAAGTGTTGTTTTTTCATCTCTTGCCGGGTATTTATTAGCAGTAGAGAAAATCAATTTTTCAATACTTTTTTTATTGGCCATTGGTGGCTATTTAATGGTCGGAGCCTCCAATGCTTTCAATCAAATCATAGAAAAAGATACCGATGCTTTAATGAAGCGTACCATGAACAGACCACTACCGGCCGGAAGAATGCATGTTTCCATGGCATTGGTCATAGCGGTTTCATTTACCATAGTAGGATTGGGAATTTTATACAGCATCAACCCTAAAAGTGCATTGTTTGGAGCTATTTCAATATTTCTTTATACCAGTGTGTATACACCTTTAAAATCGGTTACACCATTAGCTGTATTTGTGGGAGCTATTCCGGGAGCTATTCCTTTTATGCTGGGTTGGGTAGCAGCTACGGACGCTTTTTCCATTGAACCGGGAATATTATTTTTGATTCAGTTCTTGTGGCAGTTTCCTCATTTTTGGTCAATAGCATGGTTACAGTATGATGAATATAAAAAAGCAGGATTCAATTTGATGCCGATGGGACAAAAAAACAGAAAAGCTGTCATGCAAATATTGATATATATTGTATGCCTGATAGTAGTTTCAATTATTCCCGTATTAAAACTCACCGGAAATTTTTATATTTATCCAATTACTGCCGCAATCTTAGCTTTATTGGGTGGTAAAATGTTTTTTTATGCTTTAAAATTATACAAAAACCAAACGGACAAAGAAGCTCGGCAGTTAATGCTGTCCAGTGTTTTTTATATAACCGTAGTACAGATAATATACGTTGTAGATAAATTTTTACATTAAATGAATAAATCTCTAGTTCAAGAATTAAAACAAGCTAAAAGAAAATCTGCAAAACCAATGCTGTGGGTTTCAATGATCAGTATGGTCATGCTATTTGCCGGATTAACAAGTGCTTATGTTGTAAGCCGTAAACGTGATGATTGGGTTTCATTCGATTTGCCAAGTGCATTTTACACAAGCACACTGTTGATTGTGTTAAGCAGCATCACCTTCATGCTGGCAAAAAAATTCATAAAACAAAATAAACGACAATTGACATCCCTTTTTTTAGTTACAACACTTATTTTGGGAATCGCATTTGTGTTTTTTCAATTTGAAGGATTTAAAGCGTTATATAATGCAGGATTATATTTTGCAGGGGAACAAAGTACTGTTAAGTCATCATTTATTTATGGTATTACTTTAGCTCATTTAGCACATATTGCAGGGGGGGCTCATTGTGCTGCTAGTTGTTTTATTCAATCATTTCAATAAAAAGTATACCGCATCAAATTTCTTAGGTCTGGAATTAGGTGCCATTTTTTGGCATTTTGTAGATATTCTGTGGATTTACCTGTTTTTATTTTTCTATTTTATTAGATAATAAAATTTATGTATTTTTGGCGGAGTTATAACTAAAAATCAAAACAAAATTTTATGGAAGCAACTGTTGCTACTGAAACTAATGGAAAAACTTGGAGTGGAGGAAATAAGCCACTGAATGCAAGTTATGGTAAACTGATGATGTGGTTTTTTATCTTATCTGATGCCCTTACATTTACAGGATTTTTAAGCGCTTATGGTTTAATGCGTTTTAAATTTCTTGATTCCTGGCCCATAGCTGACGAGGTTTTTACTCATTTCCCTTTTTTACACGGTGTTCATGCTCCCATGTATTATGTAGCGATTATGACATTTGTTTTGATATTCTCATCAGTAACTATGGTGTTAGCTGTTGATGCGGGTCATCAAATGAATAAAAAGAAAGTGACTTTTTATATGTTGCTAACTATTTTTGGTGGCGTCATATTTTTGGGGTCCCAAGCTTGGGAATGGAAAAACTTTATTGGTGGTTCTTATGGTGCAATCCAATTGAATGATGGTAAAATCATTCAGTTTGTAGATGCTTCAGGACATCAGGTTACTTTAGAAAGTTTTGCAAGTTCTTCACACAGTGAAAGAACTCAACATACCCAGAATAAAGGGTTGTGGTTTGTTGAAGAAGCGCCTTTAACTGCTTTCACAGTAAGTGAAGTAATTGAAGGCTTTAAATCTCATCCGGAAATCACAATTAGAACTGAAAAAATAGATCCTGAAATAAAAGAAAAAACAATTGTACCGCGTGAAAATGCTATGGCATATTTAAATGAAGCCAAAGCAGTTGTTATTGGAGCAAACTTAAAAGTGAATGAATATGGCAAAACCCTGTTTGCCGATTTCTTTTTCTTTATCACAGGTTTTCATGGATTTCATGTGTTTTCAGGAGTTTTGATTAACATTATAATCTTTTTCAATGTTATCATAGGTACTTATGAAAAAAGGGGACATTATGAAATGGTTGAAAAAGTTGCATTGTATTGGCACTTTGTAGATTTGGTGTGGGTATTTGTATTCACATTCTTCTACTTAGTTTAATTCCTTAAAAATATTCAAATGACACAGGCACAAGAACATAAATCACACACAAAATTAATTTGGAAAGTATTTGCAATCCTTTCTGTAGTTACAACAGTTGAAGTTTTTTTAGGAATCGTAAAACCAGATGTTTTATACTTAAGTAGCTTTCTGGGAACAAGTCCATTGAACATTATTTTCGTCATTTTAACATTGGTAAAAGCATATTATATCACGTGGTTTTTTATGCATATGGCAGATGAAAAAAAGAGCTTGAGAAGAGCTGTAGTCTGGACAGCTGTTTTTTTAATTATTTATTTGGTAACTTTGATATTGATTGAAGGAAGTTATATAAACGATGTATTGGGACCATTGACAAAATGGAACTATTAAAATAATAAAATTAATTTGGAGGAAGGTGGTTTTATAACCACCTTTTTTGTTTTTTTACTTGGTATTATGAAAAAATTTGCGGTGCTATTCAGTTTATTTGTTTTACCATTGGTTTTTTATATATTCCTATCGAAAGGGATTTATAAATATTCCAATTTACCCATTCTAACTGAAAAGGTCATCGATGTAAATGAATACTCGTCATCAAAGCCTGTTTCTTTTGCGGAAAAGCTTTCTATCGTCTGTTTTTTGGGAGAAGACATCAATACTGCCAAAGCAAGTTTATTCAATTTGAATCAAACTATCTATAAAAGATATTATCAAAAACCCTTTTTTCAGGCTGTTGCAGTGCTTCCTAAAGAATCTGAACATGAATATCGAGAAGTTATAAAGGAACTTTCAGCATTTACCGATATTAGTCAATGGAATTTTGTGTACACTGATGTTTCGGCTATTAATACTCTTTTCAATAGCTTTAAAACACCTTATGAATTAAACAATGATCAGTTTTCTGAATATGTTTATATCATTGATATGGAATTGCGTTTGCGAGGCAGAAAAGATGATGAAGATACGGCTAATGGAAAATTATATGGTTATGATATGAGATCTGTAGCTGTGTTGAAAAATAAAATGAAAGACGATATTGATATTATCTATTACCAATTAAAAAAATCTGCTGAAAAGAAAACTCGAAGAAAAAGAGAAATCTAATTTTACAGGATGAAAAAATATTCATATATAGGTGTTGCCTTTATTATTTTAATTTTTGGAGTTTATACCATACCAAAAATTGTAAATACACTTAGTACGCCTAAATTAGTTACTATTGGGGAAGTTCCTGATTTTGAATTTACCAATCAAAATGGCGATTTAATTTCAAATTCATTTTATGAAAACAAGGTGTATGTTGTAGAGTTTTTCTTTACAACTTGCCCTACTATCTGCCCTAAAATGAATGAGAACATGGTGAAAATTCAAAATAAGTTTTATGGTAATATCGGTTTTGGCATTGTTTCATTCAGTATCAACCCAAAACACGATACGCCACAAGTTTTAAATGCTTATGCAAAATCTCATGGAGCAACTTCAAAGACATGGAATTTTTTAACCGGAGATCAAGATGAAATTTACAAATTGGCCAATACCGGTTTCACTCTTTATGCAGGTGAAAATAGTGACGCTGAGGGGGGATTTGAACACTCCGGTATGTTTGCGCTGGTTGATAAAAATGGAAAGATCAGGTCCAGAAAGGATGCATTGGGAAACCCCATTGCCTTTTATGACGGTTTAGACCCCAAAGGAGTTCAAATGATTAAAGAAGACATTGCAATACTTTTAAAGGAATAATGAATACTGAAACAAAAAAATATAACAGGTGGATTGTTTTTTTATCAATCACAATTCCCTTAGTAGTAGCCATAATGTTTGGCGTAAAGCTAGATGTGACAATCCCCATTTTTTTACCACCAATCTATGCAACTGTCAACGCATTAACATCGGTGATTTTAATTATAGCTTTTTGGGCTATTAAAAATAAAAAAGTGAAATTACATGAACGGATGATGAAAACGGCAATCCTTTTTTCAATATTGTTTTTAATCATGTATGTTATTTACCATATGACTTCAGATTCAACGAAATATCAAGGAGAAGGTGCATTAAAAACTGTGTATTTTATTGTTTTAATATCTCATATACTTTTATCAATTGTTGTAATTCCTTTTGTTTTAATTACATATGTCAGGGCTATCACAAATAATATAGAACTTCATAAAAAAATAGCTCGAATTACATTTCCTCTATGGCTGTATGTAGCCATAAGTGGTGTGATTGTATACGTAATGATTTCTCCATATTATTAAAATTTAAATCTGTGAAAAAAATATTATTTATTTGCTGTTTTCTTTCCTTTAATATTTCACATTCACAATGTGCTATGTGTAAGGCAGTTGTTGAAAGCGGTAACGAATCCGTAGCTGAAGGGCTAAACACAGGAATTGTTTATTTAATGATATTTCCTTACCTGTTGGTTGGTGCATTATTGTACTTTATTATTAAAAGTAAAAAAAATCCTAAAATTTAACATTTCTATAAGAGGCTAAAAGTGTAACAAACGATAATTTTATGTAACAAACGATAATTTTAATCGTCATATAACAAAATTAACGTAACCTTATAAATTCTTGCTGTTCAAATGATGAAATTCAAGTTAATTCAAAGGTTTCGTTTATAGATATAAATAAAATTCAACTAAATAAATGAGAACAAAATTTGTTACTTTATTAGCATTTACTTTTTTTATTTCATTAAATGCTCAAGATAAAAAATGGACACTACAAGAATGTGTTGACTATGCATTGGACAATAACATTTCTATCAAACAACAGGAACTGAGTAAAGACTTGATCGAAGAAGATATAACTACAGCAAAAGGTAATTTTTATCCTTCATTAAATGCCTCTACTTCCGAAAATTTTAATTTTGGATCTTATATTGGACAAAGTGGAAATCGGATATCAAGAGATAGCCGAACATTTGGCTTTGGATTAAATACAGGTGTAACCTTATATAATGGCAATCGGAACAAATACATTTTAATGCAAGCTAAAAAGAATCTGGAAGCAGCCGGTTATGACTTGGAAGAGAATAAAAACGACATTATGCTATTTGTTGTGAATTCTTATTTGAATGTTTTACTAAACAGGGAAAGTTTAAAAATTGCTGAAGATCAAATTGTAATCAGTAATAGCCAGGTGGTTAAAGCAACAGATCTGGTAGATGCAGGCGAACAACCTAAAACAATTTTGTTGGAAGCGGTAGCTACATTAGCGACTAATGAACAACAATTAACAACTGCACAAAATGCATTGGATCTTTCCTTATTGAGTTTGGCACAATTATTACAACTTTCGCATAAGGGATTTGATATCGAAGATATTGTTTTAAATATCAATTCGGCTTCATTGATCTACAATGATACGGATGCAATATATGATAAAGCAGTCAGCTACTTACCAGAAATTAAAAGTGCAGAGGTTGTTGTTGAAAACTCTAAACTAGGCCTTAAAACTGCAAAAGCCGGATTTTATCCTTCATTTTCTTTTGGTGCTGGTCTTGGTTCTTCTTATCAACACAGTCAAGGTCAGGAAGATCTTAGGCCTATTATAGATCCTGACACCAATGAAATTGTTTTGGTTCCTAACGGATTTGGAAAACAAATAGAAGATAATCTTGGGTACAATTTTGGGTTTTCATTGAATATTCCCATTTTTAATAGATTTCAAACAAAATCGAGTGTAAACAAGGCAAAAATAAATCAAAATAGAGCTGAATTACAATTACTTGACAGGCAAATAAAATTAAGAGAGACTATTGAAAAAGCTTATGCTGATGCTAGAGCTTCTCTAAATCAATTTGTGTCAGCTGAAAAATCATTGTTTGCACAAGAGGAATCATTTAAAAATGCACAGGAAAGTTACAATTCAGGTGTTATGACATCTTTTGATTTTGACCAGGTTAGAAACAGGCTGGTTAATGCACAATCTACCATGGTTAATGCCAAATATAATTTCGTGTTCAGAACAAAATTATTAGAATACTATTTGGGAATTCCAATAGTAATTGAGTAATAATTTTTTATTATAAGAGTCCATTTAAACATCTGTCGATAAATCGATGGATGTTTTGTTTTATAGCTATCTAATTAAGTACCTTTGCCTTAAAAATAAACAATATTGGCGTTTATCTTAAACATTGAAACTGCTACTAAAAACTGTTCTGTAAGTGTCGCAGAAAACGGAAAGACCATTGTTTTAAAAGAGTTAAATGACGGCAACTATTCTCATGCTGAAAAATTACATGAGTTTATCAGACAAGCTGTTGACGAAACCGGCATTGAATTGTCAGCATTAAAAGCTATTGCGGTAAGTCAAGGTCCGGGCTCTTACACCGGTTTAAGAATTGGGGTGTCGGCAGCAAAAGGATTGTGTTTTGCATTAGATATCCCCTTAATAGCTGTAAACACTTTAGAATCACTGGCGCTTTCTATTTCAATTACAAAAGGATATAAAATTCCACTTCTGGACGCAAGACGTATGGAAGTATATAGTGCTGTATTCAACACAAAAAATGAATCCGTTAGAAATGTTGAAGCAGAAATAATTACTTCAGATTCTTTTCAGGAATATCTAAATGATCAAAAAGTTTATTTTTTTGGAGACGGTGCTGAAAAATGTAAAGAAATAATCGTCCATGATAATGCCCTCTTTGTTCAACAGAAATTTCCATCTGCAAATGAAATGGCTTCACTATCTTTTGATAAGTACAAAAAAAACGACATGGAGGATGTCGCTTATTTTGAGCCGTTTTATTTGAAGGATTTTATTGTTATGAAACCTAAAAAGTAAGATCTCCCAGACTTTCAAAACATTAACAATACTGTTAAACAATTTTTAACTGTTGCTTTTATTGTGACCTTTTATATTAACACCTGTTGACTCTTCAATAATGATTTATTTTTTAATTACAACACGATGCGGATAAGGAATTTCAATACCAGCTTTGTCAAGTGCCAATTTTACTGCTTCAGTAATCCCAAAATATACATTCCAGTAATTTTCCGGAGTAGCCCATGGACGTACAGCAAAATTAACAGAGCTGTCTCCTAATTCCGAAACATTTACTGTTGGTTCCGGATCTTTTAAAACATTTGGATCGTTCAACATTACTTCCATCAAAACATCTCTTGTTTTTTTAATATCTTCATTATACCCTACTCCAATGGTTAAATCAACCCGCAGCTTACCTTCCTCTGTATAATTAACAATATTTCCATTCGATAATATTCCGTTTGGAATTATTACCAATTTGTTTCCTGGTGAAATCAGCTTTGTAACAAATATTTGAATTTCTTTTACAACGCCTAGTTCTCCTTGTGCTTCAATAAGATCTCCCACTTTAAATGGTTTAAAAATCATAATAAGTGTACCACCGGCAAAATTTGCCAAAGATCCCTGTAATGCCAAACCGACTGCCAGTCCTGCAGCTCCAAGAATTGCTATAAACGAGGTCGTTTCCACCCCTAATTGAGAAATGGCCACTATAAAAATCAACACCTTTAAAACCCATCCAATCAAGTCACCCAGAAACTTTTGAAGCGTTTCGTCAATTTTTCTAACTCCCATTAACTTTCTTGTCAATTTTACAATTCTTTTAGTGACCCATAAACCAATAATCAATATGAGTATTGCAGCAATTACTTTTGGAGAAAATTCTACCATTTTTTCTAATGCTAAACCCAGATACTTTTGAAAATCCATAACTTTTATTTTTTAAATATTATTAGTTCCCTAAAATTAAAACAATTCCAACGATTGCAGGAAGAGATTGCACAATAAATAATTTTGTTTTTTTCGTAGTATATGCCCCATATATTCCGGCAATCGCAACACAACTAAAAAAGAAAAGTGCAATACTGTCAAAATTGCTTTTATCAATAACTGCCCAAATCAAACCGGCTGATAAAAAGCCATTGTACAATCCCTGATTTTTTGCCAGTGTTTTGGATATTTTTGCTTCTTCCGGATCCAAACCAAAGACTTTTATTCCTTTGGGTTTATCCCAATAGAACATTTCTAATATCATAAAATAGATGTGCTCTATTGCTACTAATAAAACAATGAAAATTTGTAATTCTCTCATAATTAATAGTTTATTTTTAATTGATTTAAAGCATTTTTAGTACTGCTTTCAGGTAGTTTACATGCACCGTCAACACAAACATAAATTAAGGTTTCATTTTTACTAAAACGACCTTCCATTAAAGGAATATTGCTCTTGGAAAGGCTTCCGGCCATTAATTTATTAGGAATATATTGTTGATTTATTTCCTTAAGTTTATCAAGGGCTTTCTCTCCGGAAATAGCAATTTCATAAAATTCACCGATAAAATTACTCATAAGTTGTAGCCAATTTGAATATCCGGATCCATATTGTAAACTGTTATCTTTTACGTTGTTCAACATTTGTTTACTGACTTTTAAATAATGACTATTCGAGTAATAATGGCTTAATTTGAACAAATTATTGGCCATGATAGAATTTGAAGCAGCTATTACATTGTCTTCTGTTTCCATTTTTCGGGTTATTAATTCAGTATCTTCATCCGATGTGAAATAGAACATAGATCTTTCTAAATCAAAAAAATGATCAAATGTATAATCTGTTAATTGTTTTGCGGTATTCAACCACATTTCATTAAAAGTAGCTTCGTATAAAGAAATATAAGCATCAATTACAGTGGCGTAATCCTCTAAATACCCATTTATGGTGCTTTTTCCATTTTTATAATTATGGTTCAAACTACCACTCTCTTGCAATTGTTTTGTGTAAATAAAAGTGGCATTTTTAATCGCAATCTCCAAAAAATGAGGTTCATTGAATACACTGTATGCATCTATATACCCTTTTAGCATTAAAGCGTTCCATGAAGTCAATGATTTATCATCTAACCTTGGCCTTTCTTTTTTATCCCTTTCTTTTAAAAGAATTTTATTCCACTTAACTACTTTGCTTTCGAAATCTGAAATTTGTAACGAATGTTCTTTCGAAATTTCTGCATTGTCTTTCTTTCTGATAAGCACATAGTTATCATGTTCCCAAAAGCCATAACGATTCACATTGTAGTAATCCGAAAACAACTCATAATCATCTCCTAAAATTGATTGTAATTCTTCTTGTGTCCAAACATAAAAAGCTCCCTCTTCTAATTCTCCTTCTGCGTTGATGCTATCTGCATCCAATGAAGAATAAAAAGCTCCTTCATCATTGGTAAGTTCACGTTCAATAAACTCCAGTGTTTGATAAACAGTGTTTTGTACAACTCATTCTTTGTAGCCTGATACGCTTCAGAATACAAACTTACTAGCTGTCCATTGTCATATAACATTTTTTCAAAATGAGGTACATGCCATTTTTTATCAACAGAATAACGTGAAAATCCACCACCGATTTGATCATAAATTCCTCCGTAGGCCATATTAATTAGTGAAGTGTTCACATAATCTAATATGTCGCTGTTATTTGTTCTTACCGCATAGCGCAACAGAAATTGAAAATTATTTGGCATTGGAAATTTAGGAGCTCCTTTACGGCCTCCTAAATTAAAATCCATATATTGTTTCCACTCATCAACTGATGACTTTAAATCTACTATTGTAAATTCTTCATCGCTTTTGTTGAACGGAACCAAGTCAGCACTTTTTATTCCCTGAGTTAATTTTTCAGCGTAAGCTATGGCTTCTTCAGGTTTTTCTTTATATAATTTTGAAAGCTGCTCCAATGCATTTATCCAATTTTTTTTGGGAAAATAGGTTCCTCCCCAAATTGGTCTTCCGTCGGGCAAAGCAATACAATTTAAGGGCCATCCTCCTCTTCCTGCAATTAGTTGAACGGCATTCATATATATTTGGTCTATATCAGGACGTTCTTCTCTGTCAACTTTAATGTTGATAAAGTTTTGATTCATAATTGCGGCGACTTCTTCATCTTCAAAACTTTCATGTTCCATAACATGACACCAATGACAAGAAGAATAACCTATAGATATAAGAATTAGTTTGTTTTCTTTTTTTGCAAGTTCCAGTGTTTCATTATTCCATGCATGCCAATCTACAGGATTATGTGCGTGCTGCAACAAGTACGGACTGGTTTCATCAATTAAATTGTTTGTGTATTTGTGTTCTGACATTTTTTTTTCAGTTTGGCTTTTACAACTTATAAAAGAAACGATTGTTAGTAGTAATAATAAACGGTGCATTCACTTGATTTTTTGTAAATATAGGGAAAGAAAAAAGAAAAGCGCTTTATCAAAAGCGCTTCAAAAAATAATTTTAACTTATGCTTACTTCACTTCAAATGTAATTTTTACATTTACTCTAAAATCTTCTACTTCATTATTATTAACAACTACACTTTGTGACTGCACAAATGCCGATTTAATATGTTTAATGCTTTTAGCTGCATGGGTAATAGCTTTTCTAGTAGCGTCTTCCCAGCTTTTGTCGGAATTGGCCATTACTTCAATAACTTTCATCACTGCCATAACATGTAAATTTTTAAGTTAATATTATTTAAATATACTCAATTTCAAGAATAAACCCAATATCATACCCGTTTAACGAAAAATTCCTGTTCAATTCTGCTGAATTTGAACAATTGTTTGAATAGTATTGCTTTAATAAAGGATTTTAAAATGTTTCATTTTCATTAATAAAGTGCCACAAAAAAATTAAATCATTCTTTTATGTATTAATTTTGAGCTGTTTACATAAAAAACGTACTGATTACTTGGGAGATCATTTGTTGCATGTGGTAGTGAATTATAATTTTGACTTTTCCAAGAAAAAACTAATTGCCAAATTATAAATAAGTAGCTATGTGTTTCTTAGGAAAGAGCCACTTCAATTCTACGTATAGCTTCTCGTAATTGATCTTCTGACGCCGCATAAGACATTCTTATACAATCGGGGGCTCCAAAAGCATCACCCGTTACAGTTGCAACGTTTGCTTCTTCCAGTAAAAACAATGAGAAATCGGAAGCTGAATCGATCTTATGTCCTTTAATTTCTTTTCCGAAGAAAGAAGATATTTTCGGAAATACATAAAAGGCTCCAGCTGGAATATTCAATTCAAAACCTTCAATTTTGCTCAATAATTCCAATACAATATCTCTGCGTCTATGGAACTCATCAACCATATATTGTATATTAGATACCGGCGCTTCCAAAGCAGTGATTGTTGCTCGTTGCGCAATACAGTTTGCTCCTGAAGTAATTTGACCTTGCATTTTATTACATGCTTTCGCTATCCATGCGGGTCCACCAATATATCCAATTCTCCAGCCCGTCATAGCAAATGCTTTTGCCACACCATTTACCGTGATAGTTCTGTCATACATGCTTTCAATGGCCGCAAAGCTGAAATTCGGTTCTCCATAATTAATATGTTCATATATTTCATCTGAAAGTATATAAATATGTGGATATTTTTCTAAAACTTTAGCCAATGCTCTGTATTCTTCTTCACTATAAACAGTGCCGCTTGGATTGTTAGGTGAATTGAAAAAAATCATTTTACTTTTAGGCGTAATTGCAGCTTCCAACTGCGCTGGAGTTATTTTAAAATCGCTTTCAATCGTTGAAGGAATTTCTATATATGTAGCCTCTGCTAATATTGAAATTGCTGAATAACTTACCCAATACGGTGCGGGCAGTAACACTTCATCTCCCGGGTTTAATAAAACCATGGATACATTGGCAATTGATTGCTTTGCTCCGGTTGAAACGACAATTTGATTTGGTTGATATTCCAAATTATTATCACGCTTAAATTTCTTGCAAATAGCCTGTTTTAGATCTAAATAACCATCAACAGGACTATATGAATTATAATTATCATTTATTGCCTGTATTGCTGCATCTTTAATAAAATCAGGCGTATTAAAATCTGGTTCTCCTAAACTCAAACTTATGATATCTTTCCCTTGCCCTTTTAATTCTCTTGCTTTAGCAGCCATCGCCAATGTTGCTGAAACCGGTAAACTGTTAATTCTGTCTGATAATTGGTCGCTCATATAAAATAGTTATGTATATGTAGGTTTTACTCCTAAAATTTTCAGCTGATTAAAATGCTCCAGTATTGCTTTTCTAAATGTCTTATATTCATTGTATGGCAAGTTGAATTCTAAAACAGTAGCTTTTACAATCTTTGCAATTTTACCATAATGAACATGTGAAATATGGGGAAACATGTGATGTTCAACCTGATGGTTTAAACCTCCTGTATACCAGGAAATAAATTTATTTGTTGGAGCAAAATTCGATGTCGTATATAATTGATGTATAGCCCAGGTATGTGCTAAATTTCCCTCTTTATCCGGTAATGGCATTTCCGTGTTTGGTACTACATGTGCCAATTGAAAGACAACACTCAAAATCATTCCGGCAGTATAGTGCATTGCAAAAAAGCCAATCAATATTTTCCACCATGCTATATCTAAAATCAAAAGAGGTAATACAATCCAAAGTAAGTAATAAGCAATTTTAGTTACTATTAAAACAGTCCATTCTGTAGTTGGATTTGGGAATTTTCCATAGGATAATTTTCGTTTTAAGTAACTGTGCATTTGCTTGAAATCGGTTGTAATGGCCCAATTTATTGTTAATAATCCGTAGAGAAAAAATGAATAATACTTTTGGAATTTATGAATTTTTAACCATTTGGCATGCTTTGTAAAACGGATTATCCTTCCTGCATCAATGTCTTCATCATGTCCCTGAATATTTGTAAATGTATGGTGTAATACATTGTGTTGCACTTTCCAATTATAAACATTTCCGGCAAGAATATAAATACTGCTTCCCATTAATTTATTGACCCATTTCTTACTGGAAAAAGATTCATGATTGCTGTCGTGCATCACATTCATCCCTACACCGGCCATTCCCATTCCGATCACAATGGTCAACAATAACAATACCCATTGTGACATGGTAACTGTAAAAATTAAAATCAACGGTACAAAAAACAAACAAAACATAATAATGGCTTTGGTATATAATTTCCAATTTCCCGTACGTTGAATTTTATTTTCTTTAAAATATGTATTTACCCTCTTATTCAGAATTCTAAAAAATTTTGCTTTATCTATTCTCGAAAAGCTTATTGTTTTGTGAATCATAATATTTACGTGATATATAAAGGCAACGAAAGTACATCATTTTTATTTCTTCAAAGAATTTTTTTAAAAAAAATAACATTTTCTAAAAAGATGTTATTTTAAGTTTGGAAATACTAATTTTGTCGATACCTGAATACTTTTAATGGAAACAATATTAAGCTATTTTTCTGAATTATCCGAAACTCAAAAAAATCAATTTTCAAAATTGAAAGAATTGTATATTTATTGGAATGCACAAATTAACGTAATTTCAAGAAAAGACATTGACGAATTGTACAATCGGCATGTATTGCATTCATTGGGAATTGCAAAAGTACAGGAGTTCGAAAAAAATACCAATATTTTGGATGTTGGTACAGGAGGAGGTTTCCCCGGAATCCCATTGGCCATATTATTTCCGGAAACTAATTTTCATTTGGTTGATTCTATCGGTAAAAAAATAAAAGTTGTCTCAGAAATTGTAAAAGAGATTCAATTAAAAAATGTAAAGGCTGAACATATTAGAGCTGAGAAAGTAAAAGGTGAATACGATTTTATTGTTAGCAGAGCAGTAACCAATATGGACGATTTTGTGAAGTGGACTCGCAAGAAAATCGCTAAAAAACAAAAACACGAGCTCAAAAACGGAATTTTATATTTAAAAGGTGGAGATTTAACAGCAGAATTACGAAATTTTCCAAAAGCTACAGTGTTTCATTTAACTGATTATTTTAAAGATCCCTTTTATGAAACCAAAAAAGTGGTTCATATTCCATTAAAAAAGAGATGATATTTGTTAGTTTTTAAATTAAAAATAAAAGGTAAATTTGTCCTAAATTAAATTATTATATTATGAGTGAAATCAAAGAATGTGTAGTTTGTAAAACAGCATCCACAGAAATACCTGTGACAAAATTTTATTATCAGGAAAACGAATTTTATATCTGTCCGCAACATCTGCCTGTCATTATACATAATCCTCAGGAATTAATTGGGTTAATATCAGGGGCAGATAAGTTTAAAGGAGTTTAATAAATCTCCATAATGCATCAAAAAAAAAACGAGCCATTAGGCTCGTTTTCTATTTTTTTAATTTTTAAATTTTTTTGATAAATCCTTACCAAATTCCTTTATTTTATCAATTGCCCCTTCTACTTCTTTTTCAACTGTCTCAAGAGTGCTTTCTTCTAAAAACGGATATCTATAATCTGTAGGAGTTACAAATGTTTCTTTAATGGTACGGTTACTAACCCATCTCAATAAATTCCATATAGAGCCAGCCTTGTCATTTGTTCCTGAGCCTCTTGCACCACCAAATGGTTGTTGGCCAACAACAGCCCCTGTTGGCTTGTCATTGATGTAAAAGTTTCCGGCAGCATTTTCTAATTTATTGGTTGCAATATCAATTACATACCGGTCACCACTAAAAATAGCTCCTGTTAAGGCAAATTCACTTGTTTTATCAACAATATCCAATATTTCTTCCCATTTGTGATCATCATATACATAAATGGTTATTATTGGGCCGAATAATTCATTACACATTGTTTTGTACTGAGGATTTGAAGTAACAATTACAGTAGGTTCAATAAAATATCCTACAGAATCGTCATAACCACCACCAACAATAATTTCTGCCTCAGCATCTTTT
>PVMS01018935.1_pt1 | contig 15633 bp, 17 predicted proteins | sample 1853461 | NCBI WGS metagenome assembly PVMS01 (sample SAMN08582032, study PRJNA380276) | Marine sediment metagenome, whole genome shotgun sequencing project. | isolation source: ocean sediment barecode stripped | collected 2017 | reverse complement strand
TTGTTCTATCCAGGATCTACGAAACTAATTCTGAGGGGCGACTAGAAAAGACCAAACCACTTGACAGGGCCACCCAGGAAGAAAAAGCGGCTGAATCACCGAGCTGGAAAATCGCAAGCTACATCAGCTTTGCTGTAATTTAGGTACAGATTATCCTCAATATCATTCCCCGCACTAACCGGTCCGAATTCAGAATCGATCAGGATAAAACCATCGCAGTTCTACCATTCCAAAACCTGAGTATTGATTCTACCCAGACCTATTTCTGCGAAGCAATCAGGGAGGAGATTCTAAATCACCTTGACAGAGTAGAAGTGTTCACGGTCAGATCAAGGACCTCCACCGATCGATACAGGGATACGGATAAAAACATAACTGCGATTGGCAAGGAACTCGATGTAAATTACCAGGTCGAAAGGAGCATTGGCTTTGAAGAAAACCAGGTTAAAATATGGATTCAGCTTATCAATGCGAACACAGATGAGCATATCTGGTCGGAAGATTTTATCAGGAAAAAACGTCAGATTTTTGCAATCCAGAGCGAAACAGCGAAAACACTGGCAGAGGAGTTAAAAACCACCCTCTCTCCTGAAGAAATTAAAATCATTGAGCACAAACCAACTGAGAATACAGATGCTTATCAGGCATACATCAGGGGTTGGTATTATGCTAATCAGCCACACTATATCCCTGAAAACTGGGAACAGGCTCTTCTCAATTACCAGGATGCTGTGGAAATCGATACAACATTTGCCCTGGCTTATGGGGGAGTGGCTAAATCCCATTCCCTTTATCGTTATCTGAGATGGGACCTGTCTGAATCCCGCCTTAAAGATGCCGACGATGCAGCTGATAAAGCATTGAAATATGGCAACGATCAACCGGAAGTACACCTCGCCATAGGTTATTTCTATTTATATGCTTACAGGGATCAGGTGCAGAAAGAGAAACACTGGGATATTGCCGCCAGGGGCCTGCCCAACAACAGCGATATAATGGTTGCCAAGGCAGCCGGTCTGGAAACTCAGGGAAAATGGGAGGAGGCCAATAAAATGCTTCAAAATGCCGCCAATTTGAATCCCAATGATGCTGCCATCCATTCCGATCTGGGAACCAATTTCTGGTAGCTACGCCGGTATCATGAAGCTGATAATACCATAAATAAAGCCATCACCCTGTCTCCCAAAGAACAAAGGCCCTATATAAGCAAAGCTTACAACATGTGGGCCTGGAAAGGTCCAAACCAGCAGTCACGAAATGCACTTAATCATATTAACCCCAAGAATGGCTGGTATCTGCAGGTGTGGGTCTGGCAGTTAAGAACAAAGCATGGGCAAGGCCAAAATCGTTATACTCAGCATTTATATACCAGCATCTTGAAAATAATGCCCTTGCCAGGATATACTACCAGGAAGCAGCCTCTATTCTAGAGAAGAAAGTAAGTGAGATCCCTGATGATCCTAGATTTCACAATGCGCTCGGGCTGTCATATGCCGGCCTGGGGCTGAAGGAAAAGGCAAAAGAAGAGGGAGAACGAGCTGCTAGCCTGTTAACTGTATCTGATGATGCAATATATGGCTCCGTCGCCCCGCTGGATTTGACAAACATCTATATTATGACAGGTGAAATGGATCTGGCCATGAAACAGATGGAATATCTTCTCTCTTTTCCAAATTACATGTCAGTGGTATGGATTGATGGGACTTTCGATTAGCTCCCCTAAAAACCTACCCCGGTTATCAAAATCTGCTTCTCAAGTACTCAGCTGCACGATAATTAGGCCTCGAACCGAAATAACTGACCATTTATAAAAGTTTACACAATTGTTAAACTTCCGTGATATCCCTGTGATTTCATAAGCGGAATTTTGAATCAGATAATCATTAAACAACAATTTGTTATGAAAACAACTCTGATTCTTAGTACAATGGTCTTGGCCCTGGTTTTTACAGGGTGCGACAAAGACGATGAGGGGGAAATGAAAACCTCCTCCATGTTCAAGGTTTCCATCCAGAATGTAATGGAGGAAAAAGACTTCTTATCCAGCGGGGTATTTAACACCCCGGTTGGTGCTACTGAACCCGGTGGCGCCGGTCCCGGAAATTCCTACCAGTTCTCATTTGATGCTGGTCCTGGAACAAAACTCTCTTTTGCCACCATGTTTGTGGCTTCCAATGATCTGTTCTATGCCCCGGGCGGTGAGGGCATTGAATTATTCGATGGTGGAATGGCCATCAACAGAGATATCACCTCACAGGTTATGTTATACGATGCAGGAACAGAAGTGAACGAAGAGCCCGGCATGGGTCCAAACCAGCCTGTGATAGGCGGTCCAGGTGTGGGCACCGCAGAAAATGGTACAGTGAGAGATATCAGCATGGTTACTGATGGTTTCGCCTACCCTGCTGTGGGTGACAACATTATGATCACCATTGCCAGTGACGGCAATACCATGTTTACGGTAACAATTAAAAATTTGGAAGGAAGTACTACTCCTGTAGCACCGGGTGTTTGGGTGGTTCATAGCTCGGATAATCCTCTTTTTGAGGCAGGCATGGCCGACTTTGGATCAGGGTTGAAAGGGCTGGCTGAGGATGGAGATCCATCCGGCCTGGCCGGTCACCTCGAAATGAATGCCGGCTATGTTTCACCCCTGGCACCCGGTGTATGGGCAGTGCATTCCTCGGGAGTTACACCCATCTTTAAATCCGATCAGCCAGACCTGGGCGAAGGCTTGGAAGCACTGGCAGAAAATGGAGATCCTTCCACCCTCTCAGCTGCCCTGGACTCAAAAACAACAGTAATCGAGAGTGGTGTATTCAGTACTCCTTCCGGCTCATCAGGACCCGGACCTCTGCTTCCCGGAGCCAGCTACGAGTTTACTTTCGATGCTGAGGAGGGCGAGTACCTGAGTTTCGCCACCATGCTGGTGCATACCAACGATATCTTTTTCTCCCCATCTGCCATGGGTATTGCACTCTTCTCCGGAGGCACAGCGATCAGTGGGGATATCACTTCGAGCATCATGCTGTATGATGCCGGAACTGAAGTTAATGAGCTCCCGGGTGTAGGGATTCACCAACCTGCACGACTAAACGGAGGAGACGATGAAAATGGGAACGTACGCTCGGTAGATGATATGTTTACATACCCTTCCGTCACCGGCTCAGTGAAAATCACGATTACACCCATGTAATCGACTCTATAACAGTCAATTTAATAAGGGTGCGGTCCAACAAGGGCTGCACCTTTTTTTAACCAAACCTGCAATACCATGAGTCAAAATTGGAGATCCAAATGAATTACAAGGGGAAAACCGTGCTTCATTATGATATCAGATGCATTGCCGACCTCCATGATATGCTCAAAAGTCACGGTGACTGGATGGAACTTGGAAGCAAGGATGAAAAACAGGATACCAAAGAAGGTACTGTTGAACACTGGGGACGCAGTACGGGCAATCCGATAGGGGGTTGGTATGGTTTGAAAAAGAATTTCCAGGGTCGGTTTGGAATGTATATCCCACCTCTGATGGAGGTGCTTGGACTTGCAGAAGTGACACATGACAAAAGAGGCAATAAGATGAAATTCAAATAATAGCCTGAGAAGACTGGCCGGTAAGGGTTCATACCAAATGGGCTGCACCCTTTGTCTATAGAAGGAATCGCTACTTAAAGCGTGAGAAAATTCAGTGGAATTACAGTCACATGTAACCAGTAATTCTTCTTGAGAGGAGTCAGAGGTTCTGTGGCGGTTTACCAGGCCTGAACCGGGCAGGTTGATATTCAATTGCTAAGGGTAACTAAATTTATGAAATTAAAGCAACCCCGACAAACCCCGGCACCACATTCTTTTTCATATTGTCAGGTAGCTTTTGTACCTTGATTCCACTTTCCTCAAATATCAATCAATATATGTTCGAGCAAATAGTCATTTTGGATCAAACGGGATTGCAGGACTGGGCACTGGAGGAATTAGAAAAAGGATCCAGGCTCCCCCTGCGCATCTATGAAACTGATCCGGTGAATAAAGAGGAGGTTATTGGAAGGATTGGTCAGGCGGATTGTGTTTTCCTCTCCTGGAGAACAAAACTAAGCTCGGAGATTTTAAACCATTGCAACGCATTAAAATATATTGGCATGTGCTGTAGTTTATACAGCCCGGAGTCTGCCAATGTAGACATAGAGTATGCTTCACAAAATGGTATTGTTGTAAAAGGAATCAGGGATTATGGAGATGAGGGTGTTGTTGAATATGTCCTCTCTGAATTGATCCGATTGATAAAAGGTCTGGGCTCACACCAGTGGAAAAAAAGAGCCGGTGGAGTTGAACGGCAGGTCCATCGGAATCATTGGATTGGGAACCACAGGAAGCATGCTGGCAAATCAGCTTCAGGCACTGGGTGCCAATGTCTGCTACTATAGCCGCAGCAGGAAACCGGGTGCAGAAAAGGAAGGGATAAAATACTCATCACTCCAGGAGTTGCTCTCAACGGTAGAGATCCTCTCTTTCCATCTGCCACGGGGCTCATGCCTCATGGGAGAAAAAGAATTTGAATGTTTTGGAGATGGTAAAATCATTATTAACACCTCACTGGGTCTGATGGTTGAAAAGCCAGCTTTAGAAAAATGGATAACCCGGCCAGGCAACTATGCCATATTCGATGGGGACGGTATAGATCTGTTTTTTGAGGAATTTAAGAAGTACAATCGCATGCTTTCCACAGAGGTCGTTTCTGGCTGGACCAGGGAAGCCAGAGAAAGATTATCGAGAAAAGTGATCGATAATGTAATGGAATCTATAATGGAATACTAATAACCAAATACTTAACATAGATGACACCACTTACTGAGTCACCTAATATTGGAACCACCCTGGCTGAGAAGCTGGAGGAAATCGGGATAAATAACCTGGAGGAATTACGAGCGGCCGGCAGTGTGGAAGCCATAACTAAACTGGCTGTAAATGATGAAAACGGAGTGTGTCTTCTGATGTTTTTTGCCCTGGAAGGAGCAGTTCAGGGCATTCGTTGGCATGGTCTGGAACAGGATAAAAAAGATGAATTACAGGCCTACTACAGGTCTGAAATCATTTAGAGTTAACACCCCATGAGAAGTCACACCATATTTCTTCTCCTTCTATTTTCACCTTTAGCGCTTTCTGGCCAGCTGGTGAAAGGAACTGTTCTGGATAAAGAATCCGGAAATCCGGTCTCGCTTGCAGCTGTCTATTTTAACGGGACATTTGTTGGGACCACATCAGATCAGAATGGAATATTTGAACTGGATGTCTCCAGGTATATTTCAATGCCATTGACCATAAGCGCCGTAGGGTATTACTCCCATACCTTGTCCGACTTTTCTAATGGAGGGGCCATCAACATATATTTAACCCCAAAAATTTATGAATTGGGTGAAGTGGTGGTTATCGACAAAATAGCCAGGCACGAAAGAAAAAAACACCTGAAGCAATTTCGAAAGGAGTTTCTTGGAACAACTTTTAATGCCAGAAGGTGTGAAATACTGAATGAAGAGGATATTTCTTTCCTTTATAACATACATTCGGATACCATGAATGTGATTGCATTAAAACCTCTACGCATTCATAACAAAGTGCTGGGCTATAACATCACTTACTACCTGGATGAATTTAAATGCTGCATGAAAGATAACTCCCTTTTCTTCACAGGAAATATTCAGTTTACTGAGGATCTATTCACACAGAGACGGTTCTCTGAACGAAAGAGAAGAATCGCGCTATCCGGCTCAAGGATGCAGTTTTTCAGAGCGCTCTGGTCTGATGACCTGAACTCCAGTCATTTTACCATAAGAGATTCAACAGGAACAGAACTCGAATACCGGCGCCTGATCATTCAGGATGAGGGAAAAAACTAAATATCTCAAACATCCCGCAACACTGTATATCAGTTACTATGACAACCGGAGCAGGATCTACTTTCTGAAGGAACAGGTGCTTTTTCATGAAGATGGATTCTTCGATCCTGTTGGGGTTAGCTGGGCCGGAGAGATGAGCAAAAAGCGCATCGGAGACTGGTTGCCTTATGAATATTCTGTAGAATAAGGATGTTCCTATGCACTGGTCTCTCAAATTTTACTAGTTTTGATTTGTCCCCCATACCATGAACAAATACATCCTGATTCTTCTATTTTTCTATTGCTCTTTACCTGCATTCAACCAGGTAATCAGGGGAAGTGTGCTGGATCATCAGACCGGGGATACCATTGGATATGCCTCAGTCTATTTTAGTGGCACTTTTGTGGGAACCACTACAAACCAGGATGGAAGCTTCAAGTTAGATGTTACAAAGTACTCAACAAGGCCCCTGACCATCAGCGCGGTTGGTTACTATTCCTCTTCGCTTGCTGATTTCTCATCCGGGGAGCACCACCTGGTACGTATGAGACCCAAGGTATACGACATCGAAGAAATTTCAGTAACCGCCAACTCCCTCGCCAGAGAGAGAAAAGCCAACCTGAAACTTTTCAGAAAGGAGTTTCTCGGAGAATCAGCCAACGCAAGGAAATGTAAAATCATGAATGAAGAGGACATTACTTTTAATTACGGAACCGATGGTGATACATTAAGAGCCTATGCCTCAAAACCAATCCTTATCCACAACGATGCGCTGGGTTACTTTGTCACCTGCTATCTGGATCAGTTTGAATATTTGAGAAAACGTTATATTACAGCGTTTCAGGGCGATATCAGGTTCGATGAAGATCTGACCAGGGGTTCTTCCGGGAACACGGGGTATGAAAAGAGCAGGAAGGTAGCCTACAATGGTTCATGCATGCACTTTTTCAGATCACTCTGGAATGAAGATTTCGATCTAACCATCTTCGAGGTAAAGAATTCCAACGATGAATTGCTGGAGTGGAGTGATCTGGTATTTCCCTCTGTGGGGAATAAAAAAATCCTATACTACAGGGAAAGTCTTGATATCTATTTCCGTTCAGAATGGAGTAACATCACATTTCTCAAACAAAAGGTGCTCTTTGAGCAAAATGGATTCTGGGACCCAATGGCCATCCTGTGGAATGGTGAGATGGCCGACGACCGGATCGGGGACTGGCTTCCATATGAATATTCAGAATGACGAAACTGGCAATCATATTCAGGCGATTCAGGAAAAATGCCAGACTCACTACCATCAATGTGCTATGCATGTCGCTGGGATTGGTTGCAGCAGCTGTTATACTGGGAGATCTTGAGTCTCTTTCTAAAAGCAGTTTTGAAAAATAACCCTTCACAAAAAATCAGCGGAAATTATTAAAGCCGATAATACGCTTGGATTCGAATTATTTAAAGAGGTCTCCGGCACGAGTGAGGAAGAGAATTTAATGATTTCTCCGTTAAGTATATCCTATGCATTGGGCATGACCTACAATGGTGCAGCCGCCAATACTCTCCAGGCCTTTATCGATGTGTTGCATTTTGGTGATCTCACCTCACAGGATGTCAACGAGAGCTACAGGGACCTGATGGAACAGATGCTTCAACTGGATAATAAAATTGAGTTCTCCATTGCCAACAGCATCTGGTACCGAATGGGATTCCCGGTAATCTCAGAATTCATCGAAACCAACAAAACCTATTTTGATGCAGAGGTGAAGGGGGTTGATTTTTCTGATCCCCAGACCCTGGATCTTATCAATGGGTGGATCGAGGATAAAACCAATGATAAGATCCTTGACATGCTGGATGTGATACCGGGAAATGCGGTGATGTACCTGATCAATGCCATCTATTTTAATGCGCCCTGGACCTATGAATTCCCAAGAGAGGATACATACCAGGGCGATTTCACATTGGAAGACGGGTCCAGCCACCTGGTGGACTACATGCGGATTGCCGGGAATTTTCAATACACCTCAAATTCTGATTTTACTGCGGTGGAACTCCCCTATGGTGATAGTACCTTCAGCATGGTAGTAATGCTCCCGGCCGCAGATAAAGGAATTTCAGATCTGGTGGAAGCGCTGGATATGGAAAAGTGGGATGAGTGGTTCCAGAATTCCCATCTGATGAATTTCGAGATCACCCTGCCAAAGTTTCAATATGAATTCAAGAAACTACTTAATGATCCCCTGATCAACCTTGGACTGGGTGTGGCATTTTCAGGTGCAGCCGATTTCTCACGGATCACTCCTGGAGGAGGCATCTATATCTCCAGGGTCATTCACCAGACCTTTATTGATGTACAGGAAAAGGGAACCGAGGCTGCAGCTGCCACGATTGTTGAGATGAGAGATAGCAGTGCAGGCAGCACTTTTGGTTTCAGAGCAGATCAACCTTTCCTGTACCTGATCAAAGAGAATTCCACCGGAGCAATTATCTTTATGGGCAAGGTGGGAAAACCCGAACATGACTAACTTTCTCAGATCTACCTGAGAAAGACACCACTTTGAAGTACAATCTGGCTCTCATTAAATCCAATGAGGACATTTTTAAGTTTGTCAATGGTTGAACTTCCCATTAATACATTCAGCCCTATTTTTGGAGGGCCGTTTTGCCTGATCCTCTCAAACAAACCCATGAGGAACGAGATCCCTTTCTGCGTTTGATCAGTGGTGATACCACTTGTCATTCCCAGGTTCTCCAATATTGCAGCCATGGCTGATGGTGTCTGAAGAAAGGTGAGAGATGCATCGTCGGCCCATGGCACCGGATGGATTACCTCCCCCTGATTCTTCTTGAATATGTCATAGTAGATAAACATCCCCTCGGGGGTTAAGACGCGTTCTATTTCTGAATAGAACCTCGATTTGTTACTCACATTCATTTGAACATGCTGGGTCCACACCACATCAAAGGAACCGTTTTCAAAGGGCAGATGCAGCGCATCCGCATGTTTGAATACGGTTTTATCACTGAGACCCACCAGTTTGGATAAATTCCTGGCTGTCCTGATAAACTCACCGCTCATATCAATTCCTGTCACATGGCATTCAAACTCTTCTGCCAGCATCCTGGCCGGGCCACCCAGACCACACCCCACATCCAGAACTTTTGCTCTGTGAAGACCTGTTTCTACGGCAAGTTCTCTGGTAACTTCAGCACCCCTTACATGGAATTCATCAACTCCTGCAATGTTTTTTCTTGATACGGATTCCAAATCGATCTGTTGATCCTCAAGTCGATGAAGGATATTTTCATAAAGATGAGGTGCGAAATACTGAATTTTAATCAATTTATTTAGCTGTTCCATGGCAATCTGTTTTAAAGCGATTATTAAACCTATAGCTTTTAATAAATACCAGGAATTCCTGAGGTAGTTTTAGAAAAACTCCAACATACAAGTTACGGCAAATAGAGTGCCCGGAGTTAATCACAATAGAATTAACACCATATTTAACATGTTGATTTTCAGGCAACTGTTATTAGCAAAACAGCAAATTAATCGAGCCCCAGGCTCTTGATGTATGCTTCATTGTTGGAGGGGCGACCCAGAAATTCCTCCACAGCCTCATCCAGGTCTCTTTGAATTCCGTTTGCTAAAATTAGCTGGCGATATCTTATTCCTGTTGCCTGATCGGTAAGACCATTCTTTTCAAACTCAGTAAAGAGATCCTGAGCATATACCTCTGCCCACAAATATCCGTAATAGTAGACCGGGTGGGTATTGATGTGAATCCAGCTTGCCTGCGGGTGGGTTCCCTCTACATATATTTCACGTACGCCCATCTCCTTATCTATTTTTACCCACAGATCGTCGGTGGAGATCGGGTGGTATGGATCATAGGAATCATAGAGATTCATGTCATATATGCACGATCGCAATGAACTTAATGCTGAATAGCCCGAGGAAAAATTTTTAGCACTATACATCTTGTCGAAGGTATCCCGGGGCAAGATCTCTCCGGTCTCATAGTGAATCGCCACCCTGCTCAAAGAAGGATAATCCCAGGTCCAGTTTTCAAAAATCTGCGACATGGCCTCTGCAAAATCAGGTTTTGAATAAGCCTGTAAGGCAAACTCTCCGCGGTAGCACATGTTATCCATGATATGTCCAAATTCATGAAATAAAGTATTTAACTCCCTATGGCTGAGTAGAGAGGGTAGTTCATTTGTGGGTTTGGTAAAGTTCCCAAGAAGCATACATACCGGTACCTCATATCCATCTTCCATCAATTTCCCATCGGTCAATCCCACTCCATAGAACCAGGATTCTTTATTGGGCCTGGGAAACAGGTCCAGGTAGAACCGACCCCTTAACTCCTCTCCTTCAAACACCTCATACATTTGAACATCTTCATGCCAGACTGATGGGTTTTCCACTCTTCGGTACTCAAGGCCCAACAGCTGCTCATAAATCTCCAGCATTCCTTTCAGCACCTGTTCCATGGGAAGGTACTCCCTTAATTTCTCATGATCTATCTCATACTCTGTTTTTAAGATCTGATTCTTGTAATAGGAAATATCCCAGGTGTTGAGCGGGCTGTTTTTTCCATTTCCTGAAGCTTGTTTTTTATAATCCTCCAATATCTTCAGATCAGCGATGGCTTTCTCTTTGGATTGATCCACAAGGTCATTGATAAACTTCCAGACTGTTGCCGGGTCTTTTGCCATTTTTGGATAGAGGTTGTATTCCGCATAGGAAGAATAACCCATGATCTGTGCCAGCTCATAGCGCTTCTGCACCAACTTATCCAGGATTTTCAGATTTTTGTCTTTAGCTCTGTTGGTATACATAAAGTAGTAGGCCCTCCTGGTTTCTTCGCTATCTGCATTTCCAAGAACAGTAGAAGCCGTGGCATTCATAATTGGGATCTCGTATCGAGAACCACCTGCCCTGTAGGTATTCCTAAAATTCTCAGGCAGTCCGGCCACCCCTTCTTCATTCAGTGTGAGAACTTCGTTGGATGCATTCATATTGTTGGAGTAATCGGAGCTAAGCTGACTGATTTCCATGGTTAGCCTTTTATACTCCGACAGCTGTTCCGCCTCCAGGTTAACACCCGATTGTTTGAATCGCAGAATCAAATCATTTACCAGAATTTTACGATTCCCTTCCAGCTGCTCATAGGGTTTAGATTTACTAAAGCTTACCATCTGATTGAATATCACCCTGTCTGAGTAGAGGGTGGTGGAGATTGAATCCAGCAGTTGATACCCTTTGAGCCCTGTTGCCCTGGATAGTGAATCCGTCGAAACCCAGTAGAGCATAAAACAGTTATTACTGGCGATATTAATTTTATTATGAATATCATCCATCGCTCCAAATACCTTATTGAAGGTGGGGGATTTCTGTTTCCTGATTGATTCAGCATCTTCCTTTACCTCCTCCAGGATATAACTGGCATAGCCCTCAATATCTTCAGCGGTCACTCTGGCGTAATCGATGGGCTCATTCAGCGATGTCAAAAATGGATTATCCAGCAATCCACTTACAGGCCTGGATGGAGTGCTACAGGATAAAACAAGAGTCAGAAACAGGAGGTAATAAAGAGATTTCATAATTGGGGCGATTTGGTTATACCTAAAAGGCCCTCAAGTTACAAAACCTTTGAATTCAAAACATGATAACAGTCCTGTACTGATGCTCAATCTTTGTGGTAATCCATAACGGATTCGTCCAGAACCTTCCGGGTAAACTTATTGAGTTGAGTAATTTTTGCTACATGCGCGAAGGCGGAGGGCAGAATTCGAATGGCCTCCTTCTTACTTTCCACCTCCACAACCATCCATGCTTTATGTTCTCCGTCCATACATCCCCAATCTGCATTTGAAACAAAATGAGATCCGGAACTCAGAAATACTTGAATCGCTTGGGTACACGACATCTTATCGTCCCCGTGTGGCACTTCAATTAAATACTTTTCCATAGTAACACCCTCCTGTTTTACTACAAGTTAAGGCGAATGTGACAACTGAAGTTAAACCCCGTGGAATTAACACCCTATTTAACAAAGGTGCTGTAACAGAAATCATTACATTAAATATATTGTTCCTCTAACGGGAAAACTAAAATATGACAACCACCTTTCTTTTGATTCTGAGCCACCGGTTTTGTAGGGGCTCATGTGATCCGGGTTTGGTCTGGTGGTATATACACAGGATTATCGTCCCCAATTCCCTTCCAGTTTTCTTAACCGGTTACGTGCCACTTTAACCTCCATCACCGATTCACCCTGAAGTCTGCATGTGCCTGTTTTACTATTTACATGAGTAAGGTACTTCTTGTTAATCAGGGCTGACCGGCTCACCCGAAAGAAATCCTCATCAGCAAGCTCCCGCTCTATGCTCCCAAGGTTGCTGGAAACAATCTCACGGCGTTGGTTGGCCAGGAAAATTTCCGTATAGTTTCCGTCCGCAGTGCAGCAAACAATATCTCGCGGATCGATCACCAGGAAACCAGTACGGGTATTCAATTTTAATCTTTTGCTGATGCCAAGGTTGGTGAGTAGTTTATCAATGCGGGAGTTGAGTGCTTTTTGGTTCTTCTCATCCCGGAATCTCTCAATGGCCTTATTCAGTTCCATAGGGTCCACCGGCTTCAGCAGGTAATCAAATGCAGAGACCTTGATGGCCTGGATGGCATACTCATCATACGCTGTTATAAAAATATACCCTATATCCATATTCATACCCCTTAGGCTGTGGACCAGATCAAATCCATTTTTCCGGGGCATCTGGATATCCAGCAGGATCAGGTCTGGCAACTTTTCAACAACCTGGGCCAAAGCCTGGTCCACATTCTCAGCAACTCCTGCCAGGGTTACGTCTTCCACACGTTCAAGTAAAAGGCTCAGCAGATCTCTTGCTTCTGGCTCATCATCCACAATCATTATGGAAATAAATTCATCTTTCATTTGATCGAAATTACTACAAGTGTTCCGGCGGCCTTCAGATCATACTCAAAGAGGTCTTTTACCTCAAAACAGGCCCTCTTTCCGGTTACTTCGTTAAACTGTTTAAAATATTGTTTCATCATCTTTATTCCCTTCCCGGTGGATTCCTCCTGGTACCTGGTAGCCGCAGCTCTTCCGATCCCATTGTCCCTAATCTCAATCTTAATTCCCGATCCCCATTCTGAAGCCGTTACCTCCAACATTCTGTCATACTCCCTGTGCCGCAAGCCATGTTTAATAGCGTTCTCAACAAATGTTAAAATACTCATTTTAGGAATCTGATATTGCTTGAGTCTCTGCACTTCCACATTAATCTTAAAATTGAATTTCTCTCTGAATCTCAACTTTTCAATATCCATGTATTTAAGTACAAACTCCAACTCTTCGGAAAGCGTCCAGGTTACCCTGGACGAATCGCCCGACACCATCCGAAGCAAATCAGTCAGACCTTTTAAATACTGATACGCCAGATCCCTCTCTCCTTTATAAATGAGGGATCCTACGGCATTCAGTGCATTGTAAGTAAAATGAGGATCCAGCTGGCTCTTTATGGATTGCAACTGAAGCTGACTGATCTGTTTGTCCTTTTCATACCTCCTGGAGACCAGCCTGTTTTGAAAAACAATCCAGAGATAGAACAGGCCAAATAGCAACAGGAACAATCCAGGATACACCACTTTTCGATAGATGAACCACCTGTTCCTCCTATACTCCAATGTGTACCTGCTCTCATCCATCTGTATGTGAATTGCCGGATAGGCTTCGCCATCCTCCACAAGCGAAATCAGGGTTCTGGGATGTCTGGCTTCAACGGGCATTTCAAAACTCGCAGATTCCCGAAAATCGGATCTGTAAACATGCAACTTCTCACCGGCGTGGAAGACAAATTCCCTCTCTCCGTCGGTATCCACATCAAGTAACGCTTCTATGCCATACCCGAAATTTGATTCGTTGACTATCGAGTCGGTCAACTGCAGTTCAAAATTATAGGACCCAATCCCCTCTTTGTTAAGAAACTTGATATCCGCAATATCCAATTTACCGGGAATCCGGTACAAATATTGACCACTTTGCAAATATCCGGTAAAGGTCTTACTCCTGATGGTCTGAAGGGAGTCGTTTAGGATCGATATGAAGGCATGATACGCTTCCTTCTCCCGGTACTTATGGTAGACCATCAGATAGTTGGTATCCTCATGGATGAAGGGTTCAACTGATACCCACGAATGAGGTCCATGCATCCCTTCGGGAATCTTGTAGAACTCCAGGTTCTCATCTAATATCATTAACCATGAAATGGAATCACGAAACGGGACATGCGACTTAAAATTTTCCGGGGCTACTGTATTGAGTATGATTTCGTCTGTTCCATCGCTGTCAAGGTCAAACAGATCCAGTGAAACAATGGCAGCGCCGCTCATAGGGGATCTCATCACAGAATCGTTCTTATAATCGATGGCATATACTTTTCTTGGCTGCAGGGAGTGGCCACCATTGATGGCCAAAACATATTCGGGTGTACCATCGCCATTGAGGTCAGATATCCCTCCCGGTGAGAAGAGGTAATCCCCATTGTCGTTATGCTGGTTAATCAGATCCAGGAAATAAGTTCTACTGGTTGTTGGATGCCCGTGCAGGTCATCTATGATATTCAGAAAAAGTGAATCATTTTTTTCAGTACAGAGAAACAGATCCGCAATTCCATTGGAATCAATGTCGTGAACATCCAGGGTGGGACCAAGCCTGGTTAGCCTTCCGGGCAGATTAAACTGGTTGATGGTTGCAAGTTGAATTGTAGCAATTGATACCGCAAGATTTCCGGAAGAGTTATAATAGATGGTCATGACCTCACTGGTACCATCACCATCCATGTCATAGTAATACCTGAAGTCTTCCGGTGGAACAACCTCAGAGCTTATAAGTTCCAGAGTGTACTTAGCGGTGAGTGAAGGAATATACCTGATCAACCCAATGGTGATGACCAGCGCCAATGCAAAAGGAATCAGATATTCGAGGTAGTTTTTTCTCACAAAAATTGGGTCCTGATTCTTAAATTTACGAAATTACCCGCACAGTTCAACATATTTTTAATGCCATGATTAAACATATTGACTCCTGGTTACAATTTATAGTCTGGCAGGATGGATCAGCTTCAAAGGATGAAAAAGATCCTGGATGAAGCCCTTATTGCACTATCAAAATAGAGTTACTCATTGGGATTATCTGCTTTAAAAGCCAGTAGCAGGAATAATACCGACAGACCCACACTGACCCATGCCACAAGGTCGTATCCACCTGTAATATCAATGGAAACACTGAATAGATAGGGCCCCAGTGCCGATCCGATCACAGTCCAGCTAAGTGAGAATCCCGAGATTGCACCCAGGTTTTTCAATCCAAAGAACCTGGGCCAGGTAACTCCGATCAGAACGGTCCATAATCCCCATATAATTCCATTCCCACTCATGATCACCCAGTATGCCCACGACTGGTCACCCAGCAGGGTTAATCCAAAGGAGGTGCTCAGCATACCAACCATAAACAGGATAAGCAGGTACTTCAGCCGGATATAGTCACTGGCATAACTACAGACAAATTGCACCACCACAGCAATGATGGAGGTGGGAATAAATATTCCAATCCCTTTCGCCCGTGTTAACCCGGCATTTTCAAATACGGATACAATGTGGAAGGTGAGTCCACTGATATAGAGTGCTGATAGGGAAAGAGCCAGCGTAAAGGACCAGAATGCTATGGTATT
>PVMS01121937.1_pt1 | contig 15634 bp, 19 predicted proteins | sample 1853461 | NCBI WGS metagenome assembly PVMS01 (sample SAMN08582032, study PRJNA380276) | Marine sediment metagenome, whole genome shotgun sequencing project. | isolation source: ocean sediment barecode stripped | collected 2017 | reverse complement strand
CAATTCACATCATGAGATGTTTGCTTTCTGGATTTAAGTCTCCATGACCCATCTGCGACGCCATTATTGAATTAAAAATCTCTGGCAAGTCTGTGCCAATTGATACTAAAACCAAACCGATAATCAGCGGAGAAACTCCTATTCCTGAAGCGAGATCGACTGAATGTTCAACAGCTGTATCGCTTGAAAAAGCAAGCAGTATCAAACCGGCAATCAAACCCAGCACCGGAACTAAAAATACAACTATTGAATCTAACATTAAGAACTAATTCATACAATGAATAATATGCAGATTACATAAATTCTTATTATTGATTTATTAAGCCAGAATTCATAGGTTAACTTCCCAAAGAAGGCATAATACTAAAAATCGCGTTTGGTTTTGAATTTCAATGGTCAGTAATAAAGTAGCATTTCTAAAAAAAGCTCTATTATTTGTTTCAATAATTTTTTTGCTCTATACAATTTATCACGCAATTATTACTACAGTCTTTCTTTATAATTTCATTCCAAGAATTGGTCAACTTCCTGACGTCCTCCAACTTCCTGAAAACTTCATAAGTTCTACTTTTCCATGGGCGCTTCTTCTTATGCAGGAATTTGCAAGTTCAATAGGTATTTACTTGCGGTTTTTTGGTGGAGTATTTGCGTTAAGTTCTGCTTATCTATTCAATAAAAACGACAGCAGATATCTTGGCAGATTTAGTAAGGTAGTTCTTTTTGAATCATTATATTTTGTTTTGTTTATTCCCTCTGGAATAAATCATGTTATTCTCTCGTTTTCAGAATTTACTTTTATAGGGTTTAATCTTTACACAGGCGCTTCTTTTTTGCTACAAGGATTAATAATTTTCCCAACTTTATTCTTGCTAAGTCGTAAACTAAATGTGAATAAAGCTACTATCGATCTTAGAGTCATTGGAGTTGCTGCCACGTTATATGTTTTTGTTATTTGGATTAAGCATGCTTTCTTTTGGTTTTTTGCTCTTTCTCCATTGGGAAGTCAATCTGGATCTTTGCTTGAAACTATTGGTGCAGTAAACTCATTATTGACTCTGATGATTGCTGTTTTGGTTTCATTGTTTGCTTGTTTGCCTCTTATTCGTAAAACAAAGAAGATTAATTTGCGTTTAATAGGAACTACTTTAATTTTGATTGGGTCTCATTTTGCTATTTATCTAATAATTTCGGTTTGGGTACCTGTTTATTCTAGTTTTCTTGGTTTAACTGAGTTTTGGATGGTGTCTTTATTGATTCCAGGATTTATAATAGTGTTAAAAAATAAAAATTAGACCCCTTCCCAAAAAAAACAAATAAATGTCATTGAAAATAATTTTAAGTACTTAGGTCATTAAATTCTATGGTCTATGAAAAAAGAAATTAAAAGTTTGGTCCAAATTAATAAGGATAATACTGAATCTGTAATTGAGGCACTTGTAAGAGCATTTAATAATTATCCTCTTTTTAGACACTACTTCCCCAACAAAACAAATAGAGAGAAGATATCATATTATTTTCTGTCTTTCTTGGTGTATAGTGGTATTAAGTATGGGGAAGTATATGCAACATCCTCTAATCTGGAAGGAATAGTTATTTGGATGCCTTCCAATAATCACCCAGTGACATTTTGGAAAGCACTACGGTCTGTTCCATTATCGAAAATATTCGGTATTGGCAGGTATGGAGGTTCTAAAATGAGGCATTTTAACGATTATATAGATAGTGTTCACCAACGTACAGCACCTTTCAAGCATTGGTTTTTACAAGCCATCGGTATAGTTCCAAAGTTTCAGGGTAAAGGTTATGCAAGCTTGTTAATCAAACCGATGCTTTCTAGAATAGATAAAGAAAAACTCGCTTGTTATCTGGAAACGATCGATGAGAAAAATGTCGAAATATATCAGCACTTTGGCTTCGAAATAATTGAAAAATCTATTGTTCCCAAAACCGATTTTACTAATTGGGCTATGTTGAGAAAAGCTCAACAATATGATAAATAAAAGGAAGAATATCAAGAAGAACAAAAGTTAATATCAATAATCTATTCCAGCAGGAAGTATAATCATTTGTAGTATCAAAAAAATATCAACATAAATCTTCTCTCAGAAAAGTGAAAACAATGGGATTGGGTAACAAAATCAGAAACGAGTTTTCTTTCATAAGAGGCAACTATCTAATCCTCATAGTAAGCTGGATATTAATGGATGTAGGTATGGAAATGCCTGTTCCATACTACCAACAATATGTATACGCTTTGGGTGGAGACGTCTTTCCCATGGCTCTAGGAATTATCGGTTTTGCCAACTTCTTCGTCATGGCTTTTGTTGCTGTACCCGGAGGTTTTCTCGCGGATAAATTTGGCAGACGATGGCTCATAACAACTATGACCTTTGGCATAGGACTATCATACCTTTTTTTCGTGCTTGCTCCATTTTGGCAAATCACCCAATCTTGGCACTTGATACTTATTGGCACAATCATCCAAAGTCTATGCTTAATTTACCAACCAGCTTTATTTGCCATGGTTCAAGATTCTCTCCCACCAGAACGCAGAGGTGTAGGGTCTTCTATTATAAATATGATTCATGGAACAATGAACACGCCTGGAACAATAATCGGAGGTATCCTGGTCATTACTTTGGGTTTAGTTGCAGGCATGCAAGCGGTTTATCTAACTATAATGATCCTATTCATCATAGCCGCTATCTGGAGACTTAGATTAAAAGAGACAATTATAACCACACAAAAAATACGTTTCAAATACTTCATATCACATTATCCAGAAGCCATCAAAGAAAGCTTAAAAGTCTGGAAGGTCGTACCTCGCAGCGTCTTTTACTTGTTTATAGTCCAAGTTATTTCTATGTTTGCATTTGGATTAATTACAGTTATAAATGCAATATATGCCAGAGACATCTTAAACATCCCACAAACCGAATGGTTTCTCATGTACATACCAATGCTATTAACCATGCTCGTGGTGTCATATCCGTTAGGAAAAATTATCGATAAGATAAGCATGAAAATTCCGCTAATACTTGCACCCTGTCTACTTATCGTTTCAATGCTGTTATTCATTAATGGTAACATCTTGACTGTCACGTTGTCTATGGCTCTTTTTGGATTAGTAAACATGTTATTGATGTCTGCAGGCATGGCTCTCTCTGCATGCTTAGTCGACCCGCAAAACAGGGGAAAAATCATTGGTGGTGTCAACTTTATTGGTTATATTTTGACTGGAATAGGAATGCTATTAGGTAACTTGTTTTACAATTTGATTCCACAGCTGCCAATCTATTTGATTATCGCAACAGCTTTTCCTATGATCATTATCATCATATTTCGAATACCTGAACCCAAAAAAGAAGAAAGATTATTCTAACCAATTAAGAAACTAGAATTGAGTTCTAAGAAACAATGTTAGAAAATAGGGGTTAATGATTGAGTGGGGTGAATTCTTTTTTTTATCCGGAATATATCATCAACTGCCATTATAGACAACGTTAATAATTTGTTAGTTGTCACGTTTGACACAATCACCGTGGTATTGGATACAAAAATAAAACAGCCAAAACAAATCACATTTAACAGAAACTCATGAAAACTTCTTTTTACGCAAAAACAGGATAAAAACACTTTTTATTTATTTCAAGTTATTACTTTGATGAAAGTGAAATTAATTATGAATCAAGTAATTGAAGCAATAAGTAAAAGGCGATCTACAAGAAAAAAAAAACAAAAACCAGTTCCCAAAAAAATCATCAGTACAATAATAGAAGCAGGGAATCAAGCACCTTTTGCATCGGCAACACGCTCTCAGCCCTGGCGATTTATTGTTGTTGAGAATCCAGAGTTCAAACAAAAACTCGTTCAAACCACTCTTCCCATTTGGAAACAGTTCACCGGAAAAATGAAAGAGGCCGGCCCAGAAATCTATGAGATGGGAATGGCACTCTATAATGCATTAGATGAACCCAAAGACGTGGTTTATTATTCAGCACCTGCTATCGTCTTTGTTATAGGTCCAAAAAGCAATGATGTGTGTTGCTCACTTGCTTGCGAGAACATGATGATTGCCGCAACCTCTCTTGGTCTTGGAAGCTGTTATGTTGGATTTGGTGGAATGGTTCAAGGAAATACTGAAATCGTACAAGCCCTAGAACTGGCAAAAGATGAACGAATATACGGACCTATCTTGCTTGGGTACCCAAAAGTCAACCCTAGTGAGGCTGTAACTAATGCATTAGCAGCTATTGGACCAAACAAAAAAGAAGCAAAAGTTAAATGGATTTAAAATCAAGTTGCTTGTTTCAATTCAGCAACTTTTCACTAGTTTTATTTTTTTTGGCATTAATTTGAAATCGAACCATGGTTTCTGTTAGGATATGAGCATTTTTTTTATATTTAATTTGTCTCTTAAATATTCTAATATGTTCAAGAGTTCAAATTCACAGGATTAGTGCTAGAAAAATGAAAAAAAAGATACAAATGAATGGTTCAAAGAGTGGGCAAATGAGTATGATGACACTCTAGGAAAAATTAAGAGGCATCATCAGCTACTAAACCTAGTGGTTAAACTATCAAATGTAAAAAAAGATCAAAAAGTCCTTGATGTTGGTTGTGGCACAGGACTTCTATCTTTAAGATTTCTCGAAAAAGCTGACTGTTACATTACTGGTATAGACAGTTCAGCAGAAATGCTTTCAATATTCATTGAAAAAATTAAAAAACTAGCTCTATCGGAAAGAGTTGTCTATAAACTTGAAGATGCAAAGTCCATTGAGTTCGAACCGGATTCATTTGATATAGTTGCTTCAACTATAACATTACATCATCAGAAGAATAAATATCCCACAATAAAAAAAATATATAATATCTTGAAGCCGAAAGGAAGATTTGTTCTTGGAGATGTTAATATAGATACTACAGGAAAGATTACAGATCCGATACGCGTGTCAAGATTACTTGAATGGTTAAAAGAAGAATTTATTTTTGCTTTAACTGATGGTAGAATAGATGTATTCAGTCGGATGTACGATAATGGTAAGAAGCATATTTTAAATGATGGCAAATATTGTATCGGTTTTAATCAGTGGAAAGATTTATGCGATAAAGCTAAATTTAGTAAAGTTACAGTCAATTCTTTACCTAATTTTAAATGGTTTAAAGTTTTGGTAGCTATTAAATAAGATAACAAAAAGGGGATTAATGTCTAGAAATATCAACACTTTAGATTCAAGATTTTGAAAAAAGGAAAAAAAATAACTTCTAGATCAGTTGGTCATGATTTTAATTGTTGCAAAATAGAATCAACCCAATTTAATTCTCCTTTTAATAGAAAGATAGGGCGGGTTGCTACATCGAAACGATAGGATAGACAATTAGAATCTTGTAAAAATTTTAGAAGTGCTTTATATTCACTAATTTTTTTTTCTAAAGAAATTCGATATTTACCAAGAGCTATCTGTACTTTTTTGTCTGATAGTAAGTTGCGGTTATAGATGCCAATGTCTATTTGCCATCTCATATGTTCGGGTTCACTTAAAAGAGATTCAATTTTTTGTTGCAGCTGATTTTTTCCCTTTTCGCTTAAGGTATATAGTGTGTGGATACGGTTTTCGGAGCTGACTTCGTTTGTTCGAGTTACCAAATTGTCTTTTTCGAGTTTTCTAAGTAATTTATAGATAGAAGACATTGAAAGCTCAGTCCAAAATCTCATGTCACGATATTTTACTTCTTGTTCTATTTGGTATGGGTACATGGATTGTTCTGAAAGCAAACCTAGAAGTGTTGCTTCTGCTTTAGTTATTTCAACCATTATTTTATACCTACAATATTGTACTATTACAATATAATATCAATACAACATAAGTTTTAACTTAAACTTCCCCGTTTTCTATTAAGAACAAGAAAAAACTCAACTCATTCAATCAGACTAATTAGTGTAAAATAAAATTTAAGGTAAAAAACGCACCATCATTTCCCAAAGCCTAGGCTATTTTGGTAATAAGTTGTGGTTGAGTTTTAAAAAACAAATGTATTTTTTTCGGGTTAAAAACTGTTAGTTTTGCTGTTCTCAGAATTTTGCCTAATCTAGGAATCAAACCTGCAGCATCTGTTCCTAGTTTACAGGTTAAGACTTGTTCAAAGAGACTAGCAGATTCAATATTAATAACATCTTTGCCCAATCTAGCTAGATTTATTGCTTTTTTAGCTTCATTATATGTTGAACCAAGAATGATAAGTCTGTCTAGAAAAGATTTTTGCCAAAAATTGAATAAAGAAAGTTGTTTTTCAGAAAATTCTGCTTCCACACAGTCTTTTTCTTTAATAATATTCAATAAAGTAATATTCACAGTCTGACCTTCTGTTAATCCAAAAAGAGTGACTATTTTTTTCAAACTATTTTTTTTTCCTTGAGCAAGTTGTTCTTGTAGTTTTTCCAGTGAAATAGTTGCAAGAAAAGTTCTTGGGTTAAAAACTCCAATATCAATAAACACATTATTGTTTCCATTAAATGATGAGATCTTCCCACTTAATTGGGAATTTTCTTTAAGATTATTTATGTCAGTTGGGCACAAACCAATTTTTTTGATTAAATAATTGGCAGCTATTTTTTCATCTTCACCCTCTATAGATACTTGTAGCCATCCTGCTGCATTTATTCCTAAAATTTTCTCTTCAACATCAAGATTTTCAAAATAAGACCTAAATTTTTGTTTGATTTGAGTTATTTGGTTTTTTTTACTAATTTTTGTCAACAAGGTCAATATGGTCAATAGCTGACACCAGCCAGTTTACTTATTTCTTCATCGAGTTTTCGAACTCTTTCAGCAGCTTCAAGTTTTTTTTCTTTATTTAATTTTTTAATGGTGATTTCTACAGACACAGTTTTAGATTTTTTTATTAGGTTATCAGCGTATGTCACTATTTTTTCTTCAAGTATAAGGGGCATATAAATATCATCAACCCAACCTAATTTCTTAGCTTCACTTGAAGTTATTCCACCCCCTACATGTCTTTTAATTATTGAAATAATAGATTCGGGTAAACCTACTTGTTTAGCAATTTTAGCTCCGATAATTGCATGATCAACTTTATGAGTTTTCGATCGTCCAATATCATGAAGAAGTCCACCAATTTCAACAAGAGGCATATTCACAGTAATACCTCTATCTTGAATATTTTGTGCAGTTTTTAAAGCAATGTCAGAAACGGCTTTACAATGATCAATAACTTGAATAGAGCAACCAAATTCAATAAGAAAGGTTATGGCTTTTGTTCTTGATGGGAGTTTTTCACTCACCCAATTCCGACCTTAATTGTTCCACTTTCTTTGTTAGATTTTTAACTATTTTCCCGTTTTCACAATGAGACATAGGTTTTTCACATGTTGGACATTGAAAAACTAGTTCCACTGCATCTCCAAATGGAATTTTTTTGCATTCTGCATTTCCGCAGTAGTAAAAATCATGATTTTTTTCATAATCAAGACGAACAACAAGTTTATCGAGAACTTTTCGTTTTTGACTTAGAATAAAGCCTTCAAGTTGACTAGGCTGTAATTTCCAATGGAAAATAAACCAACCCGTTTTCGGATCCCTAGTTCTCCTCAAACTTACAAGAGAATGATCATAGAGTTTATAGAGAATTTTACGCACTAAATTTAATCTAATACCAGTTGTGTTTGCTATGGCATCGTCTGTGGTTTCATTTGCTGTTTTAAGATGATTAATCAACAAACTAGCATCCTCTTCCCCAAGTGCTAGTGCAACCTTCAATAATGTTTCATTATCAAGAGTGGATAACATAATCTATTTTCCTGTAGTTAATGATAATTGAAAACCTGGAATAAAACTCTTCTCAATTCTTTTTTAGGAAACAATCATGTGAGTATTGTTTTTTTTCCACGTCTTTGAGGTATAATTTTGATTTTTGCTTTGTTAAAATTTGAAGATAGTTCTTTACCTTCAAAAAAACGATCTAGGAATATTGCTAATGCTGAACATTCTGAGTGTGGTTGGTTACCAATTGAAACGTTAAAATTTGAAACCTCGTTTGTGTAAAAAATTTTTGGAACTTTTTGGCTTCCAACAATTAATAATATATCACTTTTTTTGTCTTTTATTCTATTTAACACATTGCTAGTCTGGATGTTTTCACCGTAAGCAGTAAGATGAACAATTATTCCATCTCTAGCTTTCCAGTTTCTAATAATTGTTTTCCATGATTTCCCCATTTCAAAAAAGAAGTCACCACCCCAATTTTGGGTAACTTTTTCCACTGTTTCTTTTAAATTTCCATCTTCTGAATCAGAGAGAATAAAACCTGAACAACCCAAAGCTCTTGATGTTAGCGCAACGTGACTAGTTAGTCTTGCATCCCTATGAACCCTATGACCCCATCTGAGTAAAACGATCTTTTGTTTTTTATGATCTTGATTAGAGATTGGGGGGGATTGTTTCAAATTCACCATTGAACTCTTGCACTCTTTTTTTTACTCTTTTAACAAACAGAGGATTCGCCTCAAAAATAACTTTTACTGAATCATTCTCATATTTTGTTTCTTTCACAGTTGTTTTTTCGTGAATCCACGAAATAAACGGCATAGTTTTCACTGTTATGGGAATTGAAAAAGAAGCTTGAACATAACCTTCTAACCGAAGCAATATGGTGTCTTTAAGTAAATCAAGGTTAGTTTTATATAATGCAGATATAAAAATTGGGTTTTTTATTTGTGTTTTTAAGGCTTCAAGTTTTTGTTGTGATTCACGTTCAGAAACGGAGTCAATTTTATTTAATGCAGTAATAAGGGGTATACCTGAGGCTCCTATACGCTCTATTGTCTCAAGACAAACATTATTTTTTTTCTCAATAATATCCACTGGTTCACTAATATCTAATACCAATATTATCAGATCAGAGTAAATAGTTTCTTCAAGAGTGGAATGAAAAGCTTCGATAAGTCTAATAGGTAATCGATCTATAAAACCAACAGTATCTGTTAGTAAAAATTTTCTATTTAAAAACTCAAAAAGCCTAGTAGTAGTTGAAAGTGTAGTAAATAGAGATGCATTTACTTCTGCATTTTCATCGGTTAAACTATTAAATAAACAACTCTTACCAGCACTTGTATAGCCAGCTAGAGAGATAGACAAAAAACCTAATTCAGTCCTTCTAGTGCGGTGTAGTGATCTTTTTTCCCGAATTTTCTTGAGCTTTCTTAGAATTGTCTGAATTTGACGATTTATTGCTTCATGAAAAACATCTACTTCATAACCTCCTAGACCCATAAAACCTGGTTGTTCTGCGATCTTAGCTAATCGCACTCTTTGTTTTGCATGAGCACGTTCATATTCAAGAGTTGCAAGTTGAATTTGAAGTTTAGCTTCTTTTGTATGAGCATTTTTTGTAAATATTTCAAGAATTAGTTTAAACCGATCTATAGCTTCAATTCCTGTGGCTTTAGCTAAATTGTAGGATTGGCTCGGTTTTAGGCGATTATCAAAAAGAAGCTTTTCTGCACCGGTTTCTTTGATAAGCATTTTAATTTCTTCAACTTTTCCAGCCCCAATCTGGTATCGAGGATCAGCTCTTCGGATTTGAGTTATCGTAGCTACAATCGTGTATCCTGCGGCTTCGGCAAGGTTTCTAAGTTCTTCCAAACTAGTTTCTTCATTACGTAATCTTCGCTGGATTATGATGCCTTTCGTTCTGTGGGCTCCTCCCCGGCTTTCTTGTTTAATTGAATAAGATCTCCCATTGTTAATTTACGATTTGACGATTTAGAAAAAACACTTGGAATTTCATCTTTTGTTATTGGAATTAAGAGTTTTAGTTTTAAACTATGCTCGAGTTTAGAAACTAACTTGTTAGTAGGCTCTATTTTACCAGTTTCAAGTTTGCTCAAAACTGAGGTTTTAACATTTATTTTTTTCCCAAGATCTTCATGAGATAAATTTAGTTTTTCCCGAGCTTTTCTTATTTGTGATGCATAATCTGATACTAATTCTTGAGTAAGTTCAACTTTTGCTTCAATTTTTCTCTTTCTAACAGGTTTAATAACGAAAGATACCGATGGTTTTTTCAACAGATTAGATTTACGGGTAAACTCTTCATCACTAATCTTTTTTCCATGTTTAGAGCATTCGAAACAAACAGTCAGAATAGCTCCTTCAATTAAGGCTCTAGTTGGATCTGTGCGAATTTTTCGTCCACAAACTTCACATCTCACGACTTTTCACCTAGGTTGTTTTTATTATTGCGGTGATGTTTATAGTTGTCGAATATTTCAGAGATGAAAGGTTGAGAAAATGAATAGTTCACTAAAAAAAATTAGAAGCATAGCTGATTATCAATTTGGGAAAAAAGCTGGTATCACTCTCTTCCCAGAAGAAACAGAAATATTATTTTCTAGAGCCACTGGCAGAATCCGTTTTGTCAAGTTAAATGGTTTAAGACTCGCTACACTTCGTCCAACTGATGGTTTATTTTCAATTAATATTCCTGCAGGAATACTTCTTGCTAAAAAAAGGAAGATGTTTAGATGTTTTGTGAATATTCAAAATGATGTAGCTGAACCTATAACCTCAGGTGGAGATGTTTTTGCTGTTCATATAGTAAAAGCAGATGAAGAAATTAGAGCACAAAACGAAGTTATCATTTTAGATGAAAATAATCAAGTATTGGCAGTTGGTCGTGCACTTCTATCAGGTCCAGAAATGATGGTATTTAAAGTGGGGGTCGCTGTTAAAGTTAGACATGGATGTAAAGAAAGTTAAGTATATGAATCTCTATATCAGATTACTCAGTGGAAGTGAAATATTATGAACAGACGTATGAATCCCAGAGGAGCAAGGCGTATGATGAAAAAAATGGGGATGAATATGGGTGGAATTGATAATGTTGAAGAAGTAATAATACGGACCAACACAAAAGACATTACAATAGAACAACCCGAAGTTTCTATTCTTGAAATGCAAGGTCAAAAAATATTTCAAATTATTGGAGGAAAAATTGTTGAGAAAGCTTCCGAAAACAAAAGCGCTGGATTTAATGTTGCAGAAGAAGACGCTCAATTGGTAGCAGACCAAACAGGTAAAAATTTACAGGAAGCTAAAAACGCATTGGAAGATTGCGAAGGAGATTTAGCAAAAGCCATTTTACTATTACAATCGTAAAAATTGCAAACTGGAGTTCCTTAATCAACTATTTAAAGATAGTTTATTATTGGAAAAAAAAGTCAGTCAGCAAGATTGGATATTTCTATATAGGTGGTAACTATTACCTTTTTTAAGGACTTATTATGGAAATTCTAAAGTCTGATATGGTTGTAGTTGGCCATTTTTCTATAGACTCAATTAAGTTGCCAAAGTGGAATACGCCATTTGTTACTCTAGGTGGAGCTGTAACGTATGTTTCCATGATATCTCGAAAATTAGGTAAAACAGTCTCAATAATTTCTAAAATTGGAATGGATTTTCCAAAAGCTTATTTGTGGTTATTAGATAAAAAGGGAGTTGATCTGTCAAATATTGTTAAATTAAAAAATGAAAAAACAACTAGTTTTGAACTTGAGTACGATAATAATTTCGAAAAACGAATATTAAAGTTAAGATACAAAACATCTTCATTGCAGATAAATGATCTACCAAGTAATTTTGAAGCAAAAGTTATTCATTTAGCCCCTATTGCAAACGAGATTTCTTACCAAGAGATTGTGAAATTAAGAAAAAATACTAAAGTTTTATCTCTTGATCCACAAGGTTTATTGCGAAATTTTTCCGATAATGGAAGTGTCAGATTGGAATCAAATTTTGATAACAAAATACTAAATCTCATCGATATTTTTAAATCAACTTCTGAAGAAATAAAAAAGTTAACAAATCAATCAAATTTAAAGTTAGCAATCGAAACAGTTCACAATTTTGGAGTAAAAATAATAATTGTCACTCAAGGATCTAAAGGATCAACACTTTCGATAGGTGAAAACCAGTACTCAGTTCCAACATATCATTCAAAATGCGTAGTTGATCCAACTGGTGCAGGAGATTGTTTTATCGGGGGATTTTTAACTGAATTTATTGATCAAAAAGATACCCTTTGGTGTGCTTGTGTGGGGTCTGCTGCCGCGTCGATAATTATAGAAAAAATGGGACCAATCTCTTTTGGAAAAAGAGAAGAAATTTATCAAAGAGCATATGCTATCTATGAGAAGGAAACAAAACGTTTATGAGGTTCTAGAAATGGGGCGAGTTGATAAAGGGGTCACATGTAGTGTAATTAATTGCAATAATAAAGCTGTTCGTTCATTACCATACGATAAAGCAAAATCTAGCGGGTTAAAAATCTCCGAAGAAGGAAAAAGAGCATATCTATGCAAAGAACATTATAAGGAGTATAAAAAGAAAACTAAAAAAGATAAAACAATCGATAAGTGGCGTTATGGCACTTAAAGAGAGTGAAAAAAATGCGAATATTACAATTGCATGCTAATTTTATAGAATTTAAACCAGTCAAAAAAGAAATAAAATTGGCTGAAGAAACTAAAAAAGAAAAAAACAGAATTGAGCAAGTTGTTGTTCTCTTTACCGCCATAGAAAAAGAAGACAAAACATCTTTAGTTAAAATAGCTATCAAAGAATTAGCTGAATTTTTACAAAATCTAAAAATAAATAAAATCTTGATATATCCTTTCGCTCACCTGAGCAGTAATCTAGCAAAACCAAATGAAGCTTTGAAACTACTAAAAGAACTAGAAAAACAAGCAAAAGAAAATAAAATTGAAACTTTTAGGGCACCTTTTGGATGGACTAAGCAATTTACAATATCAATAAAAGGGCATCCATTAGCAGAACAATCTCGATCCTATTCTTCAGGTCCAGACAAAAAGGGTTCAAAGAAAAAAACAAATATTTCTAAAGCACTTAAAGCTGAAAAAAAACTCAAATCATTTTGGCACATTTTAGATCCAACAGGAACATTAACGCCAGTTGAAGAATTCAAATTTAAGGGCCATAAAAATCTTGATTTATTTTCTAAATACGAGATCACAAAAGCCCGTACAAGTTGTGAAATGCCCCCCCATGTAACATTAATGAAACGATTGGAAATAGCAGATTATGAAGAAGGAAGTGATCCAGGTAATATACGATGGTATCCAAAAGGACGATTGATCAAATCATTACTGGAACAGTTCATCACTGATAAAATGAATAAATACGGAGCCATGGAAGTTGAAACGCCAATTATGTATGATTTCAACCATCCAAGTTTATCCGACTATCTAAATAGATTCCCAGCCAGACAATACATACTTAATTCAGAGGATAAAGAATTATTTCTCAGATTTGCTGCCTGTTTTGGACAGTTCTTAATGATGCATGACACACAATTCTCGTATAAACAAATGCCACTCAAAGTATACGAATTAGCCAGATATAGTTTTAGACGGGAGAAAAGTGGTGAAGTTTGTGGTCTAAGACGACTTCGAGCATTTACAATGCCTGATTGCCATGCTTTTTGCACGGACCTAAATCAAGCAAAAAAAGAGTTTGAAACTAGATTCAAACTCAGTATAGAAGTATTAAGAGAAATAGGTTTAACAAAAGATGATTATGAAATTGCACTTCGATTCACTAAAGAATTTTATGAAGAAAACAAGGAATTTATTACAAAAATAGCTAAACTATTTGGTAAACCTCTTTTAGCTGAATTATGGAAAGAACGGTTCTTTTACTTCATATTAAAATGGGATGCAAATTTCATTGATAATCAGAAAAAAGCAGCGGCTCTCTCAACTGACCAAATTGATGTTGAAAATGCAAAGAGATATGATATTAATTATGTTGATGAAAATGGAGAAAAAAAACATCCACTCATTTTACATTGCTCTCCAAGTGGTGCCATTGAAAGAGTAGTATACGCATTATTAGAAAAAGCTTACAAAGGTCAACAAAAAGGCAAATCCCCCATGCTCCCATTATGGTTATCACCTACCCAAATTCGACTAATCCCAATTTCAGACGCATACTTAACGAAAGTTGTTGAACTTTCCAAAGAAATAGCTAGTCAGAATATTCGAGTAGATATTGATGATAGGGCATCTACTTTACAGAAGAAAGTGAGAGGAGCAGAAAAAGAGTGGATACCATACATAATTGTGGTCGGTCAAAAAGAAGTGGATTCTGGAATTCTGTCTGTTAGAGATAGAAATAGCAATGGAAAAGTCGAAAAACTGAAATTAGAAAAACTGATAAATACTATCAAAACTCAAATTCAGAACAAGCCATTCAAACCACTTCCTTTACCAATAAACCTAACAAAAAGACCACAATTTTACGGATAAAAAAAATTTAAGACCAAACTTTCCCAAAAAATATATCAGACATCAATGTGATACAAGAAGCAAACCCTGGAGGCAAAAACTATGGAAAAAGAAATCGCAATCTATATAGATGGAGTATATTACCCCAAATCACAAGCAAAAATATCGGTTTATGATCACGGTTTACTATATGGAGATGGCGTTTTTGAAGGGATTCGGGCTTATGAAGGAATTGTTTTCAAATTACGAGAGCATATTGAAAGGCTCTATCTTTCAGCACATGCAATAATGTTGAAAATACCTCTCTCAAAAAAAGAAATGTTAAAAGCAGTTATTGAAACTTTGAGGAAAAATAAACTAACTAATGCATATATTCGTCTTGTGGTTACAAGAGGAGTTGGGGATTTAGGTCTTGATCCAAGAAAATGCCCAAAAGCTTCGGTGATAATAATTGCAGACAGTATTAATCTTCATTCTTCAGGTGCAAAAGAGAACGGAATCGCTACAATGATTTCTTGGGTCAGAAGAAATACAGTAGATTCAACAACACATGAAATAAAATCTCTTAACTATCTAAATAGTATACTTGCAAAGATAGAAGCTACATCAACTGGTGTTGATGAAGCTATTAGTCTTGATAAGAGTGGTTGTGTAGTAGAAGGTGTTGGAGAGAACTTGTTTATTGTTAAAGATGGGAAACTTTTCACTCCTCCTAGTTCTAGTGGCGCTTTATTAGGAATTACCGCTAAAGTTGTTATGAGAATAGCAAGAAGTTTGAACATAGAAGTTTCTGAAACCAGAATCACTCCATTCCAGTTATTCACGGCAGATGAAGCATTTTTTACTGGTACAGCTATGGAGATGGTCCCTATAAGAGAAGTAAACAACAGACAGATAGCTAATGGCAAACCAGGTCCTATAACAAAGAAGTTAATGACTGCTTTTCTTAAAGTGATCGTTGATCCAAATGAAGGAGTTCCAATTTATAGTTAACAAAAGAGAGAATAGCTCTAATTTTTTTTCATGAATTGTTCAATTCTGTCAAATGCTTTCTCTAGTGTTTTAACTGGAGGTAGGAAGACACCCCTAACATGACCCACGCCATAAATTGGATCAAAACCAGAACCGTGAACTAATAAAACACCAGTATCGTGGAGTAGTTTAACCACAAAATCCAGATCAGTTTTCCATTTAGTTCCAATATCGCGTATTTTTGGAAAGACATAGAAGGCCCCATCAGGTTTTGCACAACTAATTCCTTCAATTTCATTTAAGGAGTTCCAATTTGATAAGCCTCTTGTTGGTGTA
>PVMS01126999.1_pt1 | contig 15637 bp, 11 predicted proteins | sample 1853461 | NCBI WGS metagenome assembly PVMS01 (sample SAMN08582032, study PRJNA380276) | Marine sediment metagenome, whole genome shotgun sequencing project. | isolation source: ocean sediment barecode stripped | collected 2017 | reverse complement strand
GTACGAATCAATGGCCAGGGCATTGCTTCCGCCGGATGCCCCAGGTACTCCAGAACCGCCTGCTGCCGGTCATCGGCCAGGGCCTTATACCAACCCACAGTTGTGTCGTTATCGTGGGTACCGGTATATACGACCACCAGCTTTTCATGTTGATGCGGCAAATAGGGATTGCTTGCTCCCCCATCAAATGCAAACTGAAGTATTTTCATCCCCGGCAGTTTAAAGCGCCGCCGCAGGGCATCGACCTCCGGTGTAATCACACCCAGATCTTCAGCAACCAGCGGCAGTTCTCCAAACACCTGTTGCAGGCGTTCAAATAATGCTGCGCCCGGTCCTTCAACCCAACGCCCTGCAACTGCGGTTTCAGCGGTGGCGGGGATTTCCCAGTACTTCTCAAAACCACGAAAATGATCAAGCCGGATCACATCAAACAACGCCAGTTGCGTTTTAAAACGCTCGACCCACCAGGCAAAGCCGTCCGCTTGCAGCTTTTCCCAGCGATACAGCGGATTGCCCCAGCGCTGTCCGGTCTCGGAGAAGTAATCTGGCGGCACACCGGCCACCACCTCCAGGGCACCGGTTTCATCCGTTGAAAACAATTCGCGGTGCGCCCAGACATCGGCACTGTCATGCGCCACAAATATCGGCATATCCCCAAACAGCAGGACGCCCTGTTTGCGAGCATAGTCTCGCAGGGATTGCCATTGCTTAAAAAACACATACTGTTCGAAACAAACCTGTTCGATCTGTTCTTTATTTTGTTCCCGGAACCGGGCTAAAGCAGCGTCATTTCGGTCACGTAATTCAGCCGGCCAATCCAGCCATGACATCGAGTTACAGGACTGCCGGGCAACCTGGTAGGCCGAATAGTCCGGCAACCAGTACTGGTGTTCCTGTATGAAAGCTGCATAGTCAGACGTCTCCTCCGCGCCAGCATTCTGTTGGAAGCGATGCCTTGCAATTGCAAGACAGTCACGCAGTGCGGCATCATCCAGAATGTCGGGAATGGCCGTTGCATCCAGCCAGCCGCTGGCAACGAGATCATCAAGACTGATCAGATCGACACTGCCGGCATGTACCGACAGACATTGATAGGGTGAATGATCTGCGTGGGTCGGCCCCAGCGGCAGTACCTGCCAGACCGTGAAACCGGATGCCTGCAGGAAGTCAACAAACCGCCGGGCTTCAGCGCCCAGGGAACCTTGCCGGCGCAGTCCCGGCAACGAGGTCGGGTGCAGTAACACGCCGGCACGTCGTTCTGACAATGGATTATTCAATGGAACACTCGGGATATCAGCTAGCTAGCCGGTGTACTGGCCCTTGCGCATGACGCCACTTTGGGCAGGACTGCCGCCGCCATGCGCAAACACATGCGTGAGGTATTCCGGTGGTTCCTTGCCCAGCAGGTTATACAGGTTTGACAGATGCATGCGAAACAAGCGTTCAAAATCACTGACGGTATCCGCCGAATTATAGTCACCGAACCACCAGAACCAGTCAGAACCTTCACAAATGGACAATTGATGCTGGGAAGCCAGCATCTGCTCACTGCTTAAACTATTCTCGGACATGGTCTTGTCAAAGACGTTTTTGGCATCCACCAGCATATCCCAGCCCCGATTCTTGTCCTTGTCGCCAATCCAGGTTGAGAAAGTGCCATAGACCCAGCTGCCGCTGACCAGCTTCTTTAGCCGGGGAGCAGCGGCACTGGATTCCAGGTAGTCGGAATAGGTTGTCATATTGATATTTGGATGTTCTGACAACTGCTTGTAGAGGGTATTCAGAAAATAATAGCCATTTTCCGGAAAATGCTCCCAGGCATTTTCGCCGTCCAAGATGATGGATACCAGCGCATTCTCCTGGCCACTGACGCTGTCAGCGATATTATCCAGGTGTTGAATCAGGTTACTGACCGCATCATCGGCATGCCAGTCTGAATAGGTAAACCCGATCAAATCAGACAGGCCGTCATCACGGAAAAAGCACGTTAGTTTGTCATCCCCGAGATGAAAACCCTGGTGCAAACTGGCGCCCTCCAGGTGTTTGTTTTCCGGTCTGGCCATACTGTGTCGAAATACCGATTCACCACTGGCCGCCCAGGTAAAACCGTGCGCTTCGAGTTGCCGCAGGGTTGCCTCACTGATACCGCCCTCAGACGGCCAGACACCTGCCGGGCGTTTTCCGAAGAACTGCTCGAAGGTGGCTATCCCTTCCTTGATATGCCATTCCGCGCGTTCTTCGCCCCCCGGATAGGTCGGTGGTGTCGGCATGGTGATGTCGGGCATGGCCTCCCGTGCCGTATCAAGATCCAGCAGCAATGGCACAATCGGATGGGCATAGGGAGACATGGAAAGTTCAATCTGACCACGGTCAGAGAGTTTTCGATAACCATCGATGACACTGGACAGGAGTTCGCCGATCAGTTTCAGCAAGTCCCGACGTTCATGCAGCGTGAATCCGGTACCCTTCTCCATCAGTTGCTGTACCAGTTCATTGTCTCGCCTGACGGTTTCGCCCATCCATGCCAGGTGATACCAGACCAGCAGATCAATTATAAACTGGTCACCAATGTACAACATACCGGAGGGGTGCTCACGGAACCAGCCAGCCATCTCGGCCAGTTTCTTATAGCTTGAGAATCGCATGATTGAGCGTAATTCATTGGCGCGCAGACAGTCGCCGAACAATGACATACGCTGGTCCTTTAGACTAGGTAGTAACGGGTTTGCCAGTGCCGCAAGCAACGGATCCCGGATCGCCTTGTTTTCTGACAGGTAGCCGTTTATCTGCCCGGCGTAATCGGACAGCTGCTCCAGCAGGATCGGCGCAAAGTTAACCACCGCCCTGGCCTTGGGTACCGCTTCGAGGTGCGCGGCCATATCGATGTAATCCTTGATGGCATGCAGGTAGGACCAGGGGAGCTGATAGGTGCCACTGATCAGATCACAGTACTGCGGCTGATGCATGTGCCAGCAAATAACAAGATTCAATTTTGCACTACCGGACATGATGAAGTTCCTGCCCCAGCATTTCAGGCGTTACCAGTACCACACCTCCGGGGCTGACATAAAAACGTTTGGCATCTTCCTCCCGATCCTCACCAATGACAGAATCATTCGGCAATATACAGCCCTTATCGATAACGGCGCGGGTTATACGGCAGCTGCGTCCGAACTGCACGTTGGGAAGTGCCACCACATCCTGCAATACCGTATGGGAGCCAACCCTGACATTGGAAAACAGCAGTGAGTGGCGCACGGTCGCACCCGAGATCAGGCAACCACCCGATACCATCGAGTCCAGCGCCATACCACGCCGTTCATCATCGTCGAAAATAAACTTGGCCGGCGGCAATTGCTCCTGGTAGGTCCAGATGGGCCAGTGTTCATCGTAGAGATTAAGTTCCGGCAGCACACCGATTAATTCCAGGTTGGCTTCCCAAAACGCATCAATGGTACCCACATCACGCCAGTACGCACTGCTGCCACCCTGCGTGTCCCTGAAAGGATAACTGAATACCCGGTATTTCTTGATGAGACGCGGAATGATATCGTGGCCAAAATCATGAGTTGAATAGGTGGAATCGGCATCCTTGATCAACTGCTCATATAAAAAACTGGTGTTGAAAATATAGATCCCCATGGAGGCCAGTGCCATGTCCGGGTTGCCTGGCATCGGCTTGGGCTGATCCGGCTTCTCGTCAAACTCAATCACCCGTCCGCTCGGATCGATGGAAATAACACCAAACGCCTTGGCAGTTTTAAGGGGCACTTCGATACAAGCGACCGTCATATCGGCATTTAAATCGACATGGCGGGCAATCATGGGACCATAGTCCATCTTGTACACATGGTCACCCGCAAGAATCAGCACGTATTCAGGCTTGTGGGTCCGGATGATATCGAGATTTTGATACACGGCATCGGCCGTACCGGCATACCAGGAAGCCTGGATGCGTTGCTGGGCTGGCAGCAACTCGATAAATTCCTTGAATTCACCCCGCAGAAAACTCCACCCCTGCTGGATATGCTGAATCAATGAGTGTGCCTTGTACTGTGTCAGCACCCCGATCATGCGAATGCCGGAGTTCAGGCAATTCGACAGGGGGAAATCAATAATGCGGAACTTGCCGCCAAAAGGCACGGCCGGCTTGGCACGCCAGAGCGTTAATTGCCGCAGGCGGGAACCGCGCCCACCGGCAAGAATCAGTGCCAGGGTGCTGCGTGTCATGCGACTTATAAAACGTTGATCTTCGTTGGGTCCCATAAAAATTATTACCTGACAGGCTGTACCTGATCGGAGAGATGAAAAGCGTTATTGTATGGGCAAGACCTTTGGCTGTATAGTTGCCCCGTGATGCAAATCCAGTGGCTACAACCAACCCTTGCTGTCATGCCGATATCCTGATCATCGATCAATGTCGAATACCGAATCAGCCAATACTCCGGCGCCTGAACTCTCTGCTGAAATCCAGCGTCTGCTGGAAGCTCGTCACCATGACCCGTTTACCCTGCTGGGAAAACATACCTTTGCCGACAAGGACAGGGTGCGGGCCTTTATTCTGGGAGCGGCCTGGGTCCGGATTGCCGAAAATGGTGCATCGCTGCAACGGGTGGGAAATACCGACCTGTTTGAATGGCACGGCCCCGCTAACCAGGTGCCGGATCGTTATCGACTGATCTGGCGCGACAGCCATGGCGCAGAGCATGTCAGCTACGATCCCTACTGTTTCCCGTCACACCTGTCCGACTACGACCTGCACCTGTTTGGTGAAGGCAAACACTGGCATATTTACCGGATCCTGGGAGCCCACAAGAAACTCTATGATGGCATTAACGGTGTCCGTTTCGCGGTCTGGGCACCCTCCGCCGAGCGGGTCAGCCTGGTTGGTGACTTCAATGACTGGGATGGCCGCTGCCATCCCATGCGTGTCCTCGGTGGCAGTGGTGTCTGGGAGATTTTCATCCCGGGTCTGGGGGTTGGGCAATCCTATAAATACGAGATCCGCACCCGGCACCATGGAGACATAATACTTAAATCAGACCCTTACGGACAACACTTCGAGTTGCGTCCAGCCACGGCCCCCCTCATTCCCGCAAACCAGGCCTACCAGTGGCAGGATGCCGCCTGGATGGAACAACGTGCACAATCAGACTGGCAACATGCCCCGGTGTCAATCTATGAAGTACACCTTGGTTCCTGGAAACGCGATGGGGACGGTAACTTCCTGAATTACAGGACCCTGGCTACAGAACTGGTTGAGTACCTCAAGCTCACCGGTTTTACCCATATCGAGTTATTACCGGTCACCGAACACCCGTTGGATGCTTCCTGGGGTTACCAGACAACCGGTTATTTTGCACCGACGAGTCGTTTCGGCGAACCCGATGATTTCCGTTACTTCGTTGACTATTGTCACCAGAACGATATCGGTGTACTGCTTGACTGGGCTCCCGCCCATTTCCCCAAAGATGCACATGGCCTGGCCCAGTTCGATGGTTCCGCACTGTATGAACACAGTGATCCCCGCAGGGGCGAACACCACGACTGGGGAACGTTGATTTATAACTACGGACGCAACGAAGTAAAAAACTTCCTGCTCAGCAGTGCCATTTACTGGCTGGAGGAATTTCACATCGACGGATTGCGCGTCGATGCCGTCGCATCCATGCTCTATCATGATTACTCACGGGAAGCAGGTGAGTGGCTGCCAAACGTATACGGCGGCCGCGAGAACCTCGAGGCTGTCAACTTTCTGCGCGAACTCAATACGGTTACACACGCCGAATATCCAGGCAGCATGATGATAGCCGAAGAATCTACCGCATGGCCCGGCGTAAGCCGTCCGGTTGATGGTGGCGGCCTGGGTTTCAGTATGAAGTGGAATATGGGCTGGATGCATGATTCCTTACGCTACATGCAGCATGACCCGGTGCACCGGAAATTTCATCATAATGACCTGACATTTGGCTTGTTGTATGCCTATACGGAGAACTTTGTTCTGCCCTTCTCCCACGATGACGTCGTGCACGGCAAGCAGTCCATGCTCTACAAACAGGCTGGGGATGACTGCCAGCGTTTTGCCAACCTGCGCTTGCTGTATCCCTCCATGTTTGCATTCCCCGGCAAGAAACTGTTGTTTATGGGTGACGAGATTGCACAGGGACATGAATGGAACTTCGATGCCAGCATTGAATGGCACCTGCTTGACTATGAACACCACCGTGGCATGCAAACGCTGATCGGCGACCTGAACCGGCTCTACCGCCATAATACGGAACTGCACCGGTTTGATTTCAGCCCGGATGGATTCGAATGGATAGAATGCAATGGTTCCGATCAGTCGGTACTGAGTTTTCTGCGCAAGGATGGTGACAAGACCTTTGTTATTGTGCTCAATTTCACACCTGTCCCACGTCATGATCACCGTGTCGGACTACCTGCCGCAGGCGACTATCTTGAATTATTCAACTCGGATTCCAGCTATTACGGTGGCTCGAATCTCGGTAACAGCGGACGCATTACTACCGATGACACACCCTGCAATGGTCGGCCGCATTCCCTGTCGTTGACATTACCGCCACTCGGCGGCGTGATACTGAAAAGACAGACCCACTAGGCCGGTTCTGCTTCAGGATCACGCCGTTTTTTACCCCCCAGGCTTGCAATTTCCCTGCAGGCGTCCTATTCCTTAAGCAGGACCACCTTAAATATTGAGAAACACAGTTGCACAAGACCAGACAGCCTGCCGTTGCCGGAAGCTTCTATCCTGCTGATCCAGCGGAATTAAGCACCCTGCTGGATGACGATCTGATGGCAACTAACAGGCCGGGCCCGCCACCCAAGGCCATGATCGTTCCCCACGCCGGCTATATCTATTCTGGCCCGGTTGCGGCAAGCGGGTATGCACGGCTGAAGCCGGTAGTTAACCAGGTCACCCGCGTTGTCCTGCTGGGGCCGGCGCACCGAGTAGCCTTTAAAGGACTGGCAATCCCTGCTGTCTCCATGTTCAAAACCCCGCTCGGTGATATTCCGCTGGATACGGGATCCCTCCGCGATATAAACCGGTTGCCACAGGTCCATATCGATGATGAGGCACACCGGCTCGAACACAGCCTGGAAGTCCACCTGCCCTTTCTGCAGAAAACACTCACCGGGTTTACCCTGGTACCCGTCGTGGTTGGTGATGCCTCTGCGATTGAGGTCTGTGAAGTCATCGAACAGCTGTGGGGAGGTCCTGAAACATTGCTGATCATCAGCTCGGATCTGAGCCACTACCACGACTACCACACCGCCCGTAAACTGGATGCAGCGACGTCACAATCTATCGAAGCGCTTGCGTTTGAGGATATTGGCTACGAACAGGCCTGCGGACGTAACCCCGTCAGTGGTTTACTGCTGTACGCCCGCACGCACGGATTGCAGGCTGAAACCATAGATTTGCGTAATTCCGGGGATACCGCTGGCCCACGCGACCGGGTTGTTGGTTATGGCACCTTCGTCATCAGTGAATAGCACGGGCTACTCACCATCGGAGCAGTCAAGTCTGCTGCAGATAGCACTCGACTCGATTGAACATGGACTCGTATCCGGCGTGGTGCTAACTATAGAACCCTCCGAATACCCGCCGCTACTGAACGAGGTGCTGGCAAGTTTTGTCACCCTGACCCGGGATACAGCCTTACGCGGCTGCATCGGGTCACTCGAACCACATGCCCGGCTGGTTGAGGATGTCGCCAGGAATGCCTTCGCAGCTGCTTTCCGTGACCCCCGGTTTCCATCACCGTCAGAATCCGAGTTGCACAGCCTTACGATTCAGGTCTCCGTACTGGGCCCTGCAGAACCGCTTGCAGCAAATTCCGAACAGGCATTAATTGAGGCTTTGAGGCCCGGGATTGATGGCCTGATACTGAAGGACAAACAGGCCAAGGGAACTTTCCTGCCGGCTGTCTGGGAGTCACTCCCGCAACCCGACAGGTTTCTGGAACAGCTCAAGATAAAGGCCGGTCTCCCGGCTGACTACTGGTCTGATACGATTGAGATCCAGCGATATACAACGGAGTCATTCTCTGCACCGGTATCCCGGATAAGGAGCACTGATTAAAGACTGTTATCTGTTGACAGGGACCAGCCATGCAAACATGGTCAGTGACAACAACAGTGTCAGCAACAGCGTCCGTAACAGTGCCGGTTGTTGACGAAAAGTTTGCTGTGATGTGGATGCGCCAGTCAGCAACTGACTGGCTGATACTTCGTTGTTGCTGACCCTGCGGTCGGGACCCTGACGTTGCTCACCGCCGCACTTCGTCCTGTTCTTGCAATTCCGGCAACGTCGTTCACCCTTGCGCTCATCAGCCTTCAGGCGTGCTGCAACCAGGCGCTGGCTGTCATCCCGACCGGACAAGCTCGACAGTTCTCCGGGAAGCAGGCTTGAGCACTCGTTTGCCGGTAACCATGTTTCATGGTCCTGGCTTAGTTCATCATTCAGACAGATACGACCAAGCAGGATGTAGCGGGTAATATTTTCTGCACTGAACGGTCCTCGTACGACGCCACCCCGTCTCGTATACCACCGCAGTATATCCCGGCTGTTTTCCATCACTGTCCCATAAGCTGTTACATTCAGCTCAAGTCACTGTCGCTCAGTCCCTAAGCCATTCACCCATGCGAGAACGCAACCGGATCAGGGCCTGTCCATGTATCTGGCATACCCTGGATTCACTGACACCCAGAATCTCTCCAATTTCACGGAGATTAAGTTCTTCATCATAGTACAGCGCCATAACCAGGCGTTCACGTTCCGGGAGACCCTTGATCTCTTCAGCCAGCCCACGCTTGAAATCGCCCTTCTGAAGATTTTCCAGCGGCTGGTTTGGCTGCCGGTTAGTCTGCCCGTAGCCCTCTTCACCAATCGTACCCGGGTCGTCATAACTGAAGATGCGGCAACCTGTCGCGTCCTGCAGGATCTTGTGGTAATCATTCAGTTCAAGACCCATTTCCCTGGCCACTTCTACGTCACGGGCATCACGCCCTTTTTCGTTTTCGATCTTGCGGACTGCCTCGGCTACTTCACGTGCCTTGCGGTGTACTGAACGCGGCGTCCAGTCAGTACGACGAATCTCGTCAAGCATTGAACCCCGAATACGAATGCCTGCATAGGTTTCGAAACTTGCACCCTGCTCGGGATCAAATTTTCTCGAGGCCTCGATCAGACCAATCATGCCGGCCTGAATAAGATCATCCGCCTGCACGCTGGCCGGCAAGCGACTCATCAAGTGATAGGCTATCCGCTTGACCAGTGGCTCATGTAACACCACCAGTTTATTGGTCTCTTTGAAATCCCCGGTAACTTTTACTGTGGTAACTTTCACTGCATTCCCTTTCATGTCATCACCTCCGTTTTGACATTGTCATAATTAACCAGTCGTTCAACAAAAAACTCCAGATGCCCACTCGCATGTTCCGGCCGTGGCCAGTCCATCACGCGTCTGGCAAGAGCTTTTATCGCCATAGCTGAGCGGCTTTTCGGGCTGGCTGTAATAACAGGCTGGTGGCCGAATACCGCCTTGCGCAACTCGTCATCTGCAGGGATATAACCTGCATATGTAATTGAAATATCGTGATTGTGCGTAAACAGCTGCAGCATGCTTTTAAACAACCTCTCACCATCAGCAGCAGTCTCCACCATGTTGGCCAGGATTCTGAACCGGGTTATCCTGTATTCGGAGAACAGCATCCGGATCTGCGATGCACTGTCCCTGATTGATGCCGGCTCGTTACAGACAACGACAAGAATCTCTGTCGCTGCACGACAAAAACTGGACACACTTTCTGAAATACCCGTGGCCGTATCAATAACAAAGGTGTCTACCGGATGTTTCAAATCACTAAAAGCGCGTATCAGGCCGGCACATTCGTGCATGCCGGATTCTGCAAGTTGCTTGATACCGGAAGCTGCCGGGACAACGAGGAGATTTTCTATTTCATCAATGATGATATCCTCAAGCCGACACTTATCGCCGAGGACATCAGACAGATTATGTTGCACATGCAAGCCAAGCAGGACATCAACATTCGCCATCCCGAGATCAGCATCCAGCAATAGCGTGCGATGCCCTGCGATTGCCAGGGCCATCGAAAGGTTAACGGCAATATTTGTCTTGCCGGTCCCACCCTTGCCACTGGTTACGGCGATAACCCGTACCGGTGAACCTTCCCGAACGTCTTCGCATGCGACTTCATGTGCAAGTTTGAAATCAGAGGACAACATCTATTTGACCCCGTGCGTTGTGTTGTAGCTTGCTTTAGGCATCTCTTTTCCTGTGTGTTGTATGCAGCCACTTCAATTCATGGCTGTTGTGCTGCTGCACCTGTAGCAAGTAGTAGCAACTTGCGTACCAGAATCAGCACACGCGGCTAATTTCCAACATGAAATCGCTATCTAGTTGTAAATAAAAGATTATTAATCTAACAAGCCGGCGGGGCCGACACGTGGCAGGACGTCACATTTTTGACTTAACGGGATTTATGCCAGGGAGTTGGCGGAAATCGGTTATTTGAGTAGCCGGCACCGGGAACCGGGCAGGCGTTGACCCGTGTTCAAGCAGACCAGTCGGTGCTGGATAACCAACTGGAGAAATGATCTTCCGGTAGTGGCTTGCTGATATGAAAGCCCTGTGCAATATCACAGCCAAGATTATTCAACATATCCCAGGCCATATTGCTCTCGACACCTTCAGCTACAACCTTGTAGCCAAGATTATGACCGAGATCAATAATCGAGCGTACGATAGCAACATCCTGTTTGTCGAAGGCCACATCCATGATAAACGACTGGTCTATTTTCAGTGTATGAATAGGCAGTCGCTTCAGATAAGACAGGGAGGAATAACCGGTGCCAAAATCGTCGATGGCAATCGTGACACCGGAATCACTCAATCTGGTCAGCACCTCTTTTGCACGGTCAAGGTCCTGCATAAGCGTTGCTTCCGTAATTTCGATTTCAAGGTGATCGCCGGGCACATCGGTTTCCTGCAGGGCCTGTTGTATTTTTTCAAGTAGCCGTGGATTCTGAAAGGATCGCGCAGAAACGTTCACGGAAACCGGTACTGACATACCGTCCAGCATCCATTGCCTGCTTTGTTGCAATGCGGTAAGCAATACCCAGTTGGTTATGGGCGTTATCATTCCCAGTTGCTCGGCAACAGGAATAATCCGCTGCGGCATTACAGTGCCTTCAACAGGGTGCTCCCAACGCAGCAAGGCTTCAGCGCCGGTAACACGGAGCGTCTTGATGTCGACCAGAGGTTGATAATGCAACTCAAACTCATTGTTATCCAGTGCGGTGCGTATCTGCCCGGAGTAGCGTAACTGCTGTATCGAACTCACATCATTCGTCGGGTCAAAATACTGGTAAGGCAAACTGTTACGCTTGGCCCGCTGCATGGCGCTTTCTGCATTGGTTAGCAGGGTTTCCTCATTAGTACCATCTTCCGGGAAACAGGCAATCCCGAACGTGACAGCGACACACAACTCCTTATCCTTGTGATGGAAAGGCATGTCGAAAGAATCCATAATCTGGGTAATCACACGATCTGTCGCAGTCTTCGCATTATTAACGGGTTGCAGCAGGATCCCGAACTGGTCACCACCCAGGCGTGCCAGTGAATCCGACTCGCGCACTATGGAATTCAGCCGTTTCGCTATATCACGCAACAGAATATCGCCAACGTCACGACCAAGGGTATCGTTGTACATCTTGAACTGATTGATATCCAGAGATATAACCACGACCTGTGAACCTGGAACGCGCCGCGACGCAGCCAGGGCCATACCCAGGTGATCTGCCCACAGGGCACGATTGGGCAGCTGCGTCAGTTTATCCATTGTCGCCAGCTGCTCAAGCTGTTTACGCTCACTGATCTGGCTGCTTATATCTTCAAGTGTGCAATGCACCAGCAGCGTTCGTCCCTGCCTGTTTGCAGCTGCTGGGTACAGCGACACCCGGTACCACTGTTGCCGGCCTCCAGCAAGCGCAATACGTACCTCTGCATGACAGCTACGACCGTTTACTGCCCTCTGCCATGTAGTCAGCAGCTGTTGCCTGTCTTCCTCATTGGTCTCGAAAAAACACGGGTAAGGCGCTTCCAGGTCACCAGTATACAAAGCATGCAGTGAACGATTGGCATAAATAACCTCGTTTGACTTTACATCAACACTCCACATGAGATGCGGCAAACCTGCCAACAGCTCTTCCCCCATGTTGTAATCGCTGGCGAGATTCTCCATCTTGTTATGAATCTTATCAAGGGAGGCCTTCCAGTAACCTTCTATTGTCAAACCCAGGTTACGCAGCAACAACCTGATTAGTACTGATTCCAGTGTCTGCCTGTCATCAGGACTAATCTCAAAACCGAGCAGTAATTCACCCAGATAGTCAATCAGCAGGTGATACGAACCTATAACCCAGACGGGCTTGATACCCAGTTGCAGGTGATTTTCTCCTGCATTTACTAGTAAAGCCTCGCGTTTTACATCTGCATCGGCATCGATACTGCCAAGCAGCGTCTGCAGTTCAGCGCGTACCAGCGTGCCAACATCTCCACCCCCGCGATCATAGGTGTACAGTACATCGGCAATATCAGGATTATCGAACAGATAGTTGTAATAGACTTCGGCAAAGCCTGCAGTCCCAACAAGGAGAGGTTCCTGGTATTTCTTCAGAAGCGCCTTATCAAGAGAAGATACCCGCAGTACATAGTTGTACTCTCTTGCCAGTGAACCGGACACAGCCCGCTGCCCTTGCCGGTCAGCCTGGTCTTGCCTGTTACTGCGACGCCGGTCTTTCTTCTTGTCAGCCATACCGTCTTAAGCAATTGTAATTTTTTTATTAAGGCGAAAATGTTGCTACAAGACCGCCCCCCTCCGTTTGCGCATACGCAAACACCAAACAAGACACCCCTGATCCGGGCATGCCTTATCGTCTCAAACAGGTATCTGAAAAAGTCAGAAGCTTGGAATCTTCAGGTCCCCACCCTGTACCTTTATTATTAGCCTGAAAGTTATCACAACCACGGTTTTGATTAAAGCACGCAGACACAAAACGCTAACCCTGAACCATGTCCAGACCAACAGACATTAGTGAGAGAATATCAGCGTACTACAGTGGAAATCAGGAGGTAAAGTCAGTATCTGCCAGACATATGACATCAGGATTGTCGCTGCAACCCGTATTTACGTAGTTTCTCAACCAGCGTTGTACGGCGCATACCCAACCGCTTCGCAGCATGCGCCACGACACCGCCTGAATCAGTAAGCGCCTGTTTGATATAGCTGATTTCGAGGTAGCTCAAATGTTCCTTCAAATTGAGCCCGTTGCGCGGCAATCGAGGGTCAAGGTCCTCCGAGGTGGCAGGAGAACCAATCATGGCATCAATAAGCTGTTCACTGACCTCGCCATCGCCTGCCTGGAATTTATCCGGAAGGTCTCCCGCATCCACCACCCCGCAAGGGTGAAGAATCGCCAGCCGTTCAACCAGGTTGGCGAGCTCCCGGACATTCCCCGGCCAACTGTACTGGCACAGCGCATAGATTGCAGCGGGCGTCAGCCTTACCGAGCCCCTTTTTTCATGCTCCATACGACGGACAAGTTCATTTACAAGCAGTGGAATATCCTCAACCCGCTCACTCAATGGCGGCATCTCGATCGGGAAAACATTCAGGCGGTAAAACAAATCCTCGCGGAAATCGCCTTCCTTGATAGCTTCTTCCAGGTTTTTGTGTGTCGCAGCAATAATGCGCGCATCAGTATCGATACTTGTATTGGAACCAACGCGTTCAAACGTCCGTTCCTGCAATACACGCAATATCTTGACTTGCATTTGAAGACTCATGTCTCCAATTTCATCCAGAAACAGGGTGCCACCCCGGGCCATCTCAAACCGCCCTTCACGGTCACTGATGGCCCCGGTAAAGGCGCCTTTCTTGTGACCAAATAATTCCGACTCAAGCAGGTCTCCGGGTATTGCGCCACAATTGACGGGCACAAACGGACCTTCACGACGAGACGAATGATAATGAAGATTTCTTGCGACGACCTCTTTACCCGTCCCTGAATCACCCAGTATCAGGACATTGGCATCACTACCGGCAACCTGCTGAATCATCTTCCTGACATTCTGTACGCCACGGCTGCTGCCAACCAGGCTTCTGAACAAATCAACAGGGCGCTGGGGAACAGCAGATTCAGCATGCGAGTTAATATAGACCTCAGCCTGATGTAACGCGCTGGTCAACTGGGTGTAATTCGGCGGCAGATCCAGGCGCCCAAGGATGCAGGAATCCGAGTCAATCGTTACGGTAGGTTCTTTACCCTTTTCTGATAACAGATAGACGGGAAGATGTTCGTTATAACCATGAATTTCACTTAGCAGGTCAGACAACATTTTGTCTGACTGGCATGATCCTATCATCACTGTCTGAAATCCTGGCTGCTTGTGAAGCACAGCCTTCCAGTCAGTTCCATTTTCAACAACAACAGACGTACAGTTTATGAAATTGAGGACGGCTTGCAGTTCTCTCCCTTTATCAGGGTCTGCCTCAATAATCAGCACCTTCGGTTCACTGAACATTCGAATTCCTGATAGAACAATCGTTGCGATTGATTATTATAAAAACCATAAAACTACTAAAGTTTTTTATCCCCACGTTTCAGGTGGAGTTAACCATCCAGATGGAATGAAGTCAAAACCCCTCCCCCACAACGATCACCAACAGTTCCGGAGGCCCCTAATCCGAGCAAGACATTACCATAAAAACATGTTTTATATAATCTTTTTTAAAGACTCTTGAGAGAGCCTCCCGCTGCTTGTACGACCCTACGCGGGACCAGTCAGGCACAGCGATCCAGATCCTGCTTGACTGCCATGCCCGTCATTATCGGTCATCGGTGGCAATGTGCCAACAGACATGACAATAAACCTTGTTTTTGCCAACCAACCGCCGCATCAAGCCCGTCAAAAATGTGCCGCTTTGTGCGCAGCGCCTCAAAAATGCACCTAAACTGACTGCCTGCAAGGACGATAAAGTTACTGAATCACGGATGAATACCACCAAGGCACTGGAAAGCATTGGATGATAATTTCAACAAACAGGACTGGACTGTGATATCAAATCAAACACCCGCTATTCAGGAAATGGACTCTTATCGAATCGATGCAATTCGCGATCAGCTGGATGAAGGTCTGTATACAGTAAACACACAACAAATTGCCGACAAGATTATTGATCTGGAACTGGCACTTTCAGGCTGCGGCTGAGTAACACAACAATCCCATTCCAATTCAGCCGGCCCCGAAACTACCGCCGTCTGTTTACCCCTACCAATCCACCTTGATGGATTCGCTCTGTATCTGGCACGCTTTCCAGCCCTGATGTTAGAATAACGCCAGGTAAAGTATCACCTCAGACTCGTCAAGGGGCCGTAGCTCAGCTGGGAGAGCGCTGCGTTCGCAATGCAGAGGTCGGGAGTTCGATCCTCCTCGGCTCCACGAATTTCAGAAGTCTGCCCCGGTAGCTCAGATGGATAGAGCAAGCGCCTCCTAAGCGCTAGGTCGGACGTTCGAATCGTCTCCGGGGC